>Ga0316207_10004332_pt1 | contig 12380 bp, 1 predicted proteins | sample 6weekpyrite_MG_FD_204943 | JGI IMG/M metagenome (GOLD analysis project Ga0316207, IMG submission 204943) | Microbial mat bacterial communities from mineral coupon in-situ incubated in ocean water Damariscotta River, Maine, United States -... | ecosystem: Environmental > Aquatic > Marine >... | reverse complement strand
CTTCATCTAATTCAACAAATACACCAAAACCTGTCACAGCACTGACAGTGCCTTCAAATTCTTCACCTACTTTCTCGACCATGTATTCACATTTGAGCCAGGAAACTGCATCACGTGTTGCTTCATCGGCACGTCGCCCAGTCATCGAACTATGTTCGGAAATACGCTGAACTTCCTGCTTACTGTATTTAAAGGTTTCTGCATTACCACCAGCAATGAGATGTCGTATAGCTCGATGAACCATCAAATCAGGGTAACGACGAATCGGCGAAGTAAAGTGCGCATAATGCTCAAGCGCTAAACCAAAGTGCCCAATATTATCCGTTGAATAGACTGCTTGTTGTAGTGAGCGTAATAAAACGGTTTGAATCAAATGAAAATCAGGGCGCCCTTCAATTTTAGCGAGCAACTGTCCGTAGTGCTTCGGCTCTGGATCTTCACCACCACCTAAACTTAAACCTAATTCTGTCAGAAAATCACGAAGATCGCTTAAACGTTCACCTTGTGGACCATCATGAATTCGGAACGGTGTCGGCATTTCGTTCTTTAACAAATAATGTGCCGCTGCGATGTTTGCATTAATCATGCACTCTTCAATTAATTTATGTGCGTCATTTCTTATCACCGGCGAGATACGTTCAATTTTCTTGTTCTCACCAAACTCAATGCGTGTTTCGGTCGTATCAAAATCAATTGAACCGCGTTTATCACGCGCCTTGCGTAACACAGCATAAAGGCCGTAAAGATTTTCAAGATGAGGCACCAGGGCCTTGTGTGTTTTACGTAATGACTTATCTTTATCGACTAAAATAGCAGCTACATCTGAATAGGTAAAACGCGAATGTGAACGCATAACACCACGCATAAACCGATAGTCACCCAACTTGCCCGCTGCACTGAAAAACATTTCACAGACCATGCAAAGACGATCGACATCCGGATTTAGTGAACAAAGACCGTTCGACAGATTCTCCGGCAACATGGGAATGACACGTTGAGGAAAATAAACCGAGTTACCTCTCTCGATTGCTTCGGTGTCTAAGGCATCACCTGTTTCGACATAGCTGGATACATCTGCAATCGCAACCAATAAACGCCAACCTTTACCATGTGGTTCACAAAAAACCGCATCGTCATAATCGCGCGCATCTTTGCCATCAATCGTAACCAGAGGCACATCACGCAGGTCTTCACGATCACCAATATCTGTTTCAGGAATCGTGTCGCCAAATTTTGCCGCGGCTTGCATAACGGCATCTGACCATTCATGAGGCAAACCATGTGAGCGGATCGCTACATCGATTTCCATACCAGGTGCCATGTGGTCGCCGAGTACTTCACTAATACGACCAATAGGTTGTGAGCGTCGGTTAGGTTGTTGCGTAATGGCTGCAACCACAATCTGCCCTGGCTTGGCATTTTTACGTTGATCGGTTGGGATATGCACATCTTGTAAGCGTGTGTTATCCGGAACCACAAAACTGACACCTGATTCTTCAAGGTAACGACCAACAACCGTTTCATTGTTTCGCTCAATGACTTCTACCAGCGCACCTTCACGTCGTCCGCGCCGGTCAACACCGGTAATTCTTACTATCGCGCGATCACCATGCAAAATACTACGCATCTGGCGAGCAGTAAGGAAAACATCTTCTCCACCTTCATCAGGAATTAAAAAACCAAAGCCATCAGCATGTGCGGTGACGCGCCCAGTCACCAAATCCAGACGTTCAGGCAGGCAGAAGCCACCACGGCGATTTCGCAATAGTTGACCATCCCGCTCCATGGCGTTGAGTCGTCGCTGTAATGCAATATGATCAACATCCTCATCGAGCCCCAGCTCATCTGTTAAATGACGAAAATTCAGTGGCTTATCGGCATTTCCGAGCACAGAGAGAATAAACTCACGACTGGGAATAGGACGTTGGTATTTCTCAGCTTCACGCTCTGAGTGTGGATCGGTAACTTTGTTTTTTGACTTGCTCATAGTGCTATTGTGACACTCTATATAGTGTTAGGGAAATCGGGACTCAGATTGACATTATCTGGGGCAATCGGTAAAGTGCGCCGCTCTTGCCGAAGTGGTGAAATTGGTAGACACGCATGCTTCAGGTGCATGTGGGGGCAACCCCGTGGAGGTTCAAGTCCTCTCTTCGGCACCATTTTAAATAACGCCTATTTCCACCTAAATAGCGTATTAATTACTTTCTTTTATTATCGCTTCTTTCGGTGGCGTAATTTTGAGTGTTTCTAGCAACGCACCTTTTGCATTCAATATGCGGTAACGAGCAAAAAGATTATCAAACTCAGCACTAATATATGATTGCTTAGCCTGAAATAATTCATTTTCAGCGTTCAATAAATCCAGCAAGGTACGTTGCCCGATATTAAATTGTTTCTGATAGGCATCGCGGGTTCGCACAGTGGCTTTTACGTGTTGATCTAAATAAACCAACTGCTGCTCTGTTGCATCATAGGCATTCCAGGACAAACGCATCGTTTCGACTACCTGGCGGTAAGTGCGATTTCTCACCTCTTTCGCTTCATCTATTAAATGTGCTGTTTGTCGTTTACGTGCTGCATCACCACCGCCATTAAGCAGGTTGTAACGCATACGTACCATTGCCTGACTATCGTTATTTGTACCTACCTGACCATCAAGATTATTGTTCCAGCTTTGTGATAACTCCAGGTCAAACCTTGGGTAAAAAGTGTTTCGTGATGCACGGTGTTGTGCCATGGCGGCTTCTACATCTGAAACCGCTGACTTTAAAGTCGGGTGCTTTTCAATCGCCATTTTAATTGCTTCATCTTTCGATGCAGGAATACCGTCTTTTTGTTTTAGCGGTTTAATCGGTGTGCCCGTCGGTGCTTCACCAATCACCTTAATATAAACGGTTAAACCGTCATCATAATTACTTTGTGCTGCAATTAAGTTTGAGTTAGCCAATGCAAGACGACCACTTATTTGTTCTAAATCTGCACGACGACCGACGCCCGCATCACTACGAATTTTAATTTGATCAAAACTACGCTTATGCGCATCAAGATTTTCCTGTGCCAACTTAAGCAAGGTATCATTACGCAAAAGATTCAAATAAGCTTCTGCTGCATCCAGCGCAGTATTTTCAGCGACACCCTGCACAGTGAATGCCGTTGATGAAACGCGGGCCTGTTGTCTTTCAACTTCACTTTTTGTTGCAAACCCATCAAACAACATTTGTCTTGCGCTGATAGAACCTTCTTGACGCGTTAAGGTACGGTATTTATCACCACTTGCGCGGGTAGTTGAATTACGGCTGCGTTCAGAACCAATACCAGCATTTAAATCCAGTGTCGGCAAGTAGCCCGCTCTGGCCTGTTCAACTTCTTCATCTCGTGAAAGACGTTCGTTAACTTGAATAAGAATATCAGGGTTAGACGCCAACGCTTTTTTAACTGTGCTGTGTAAGGTAAAACCATCCGTCACTGCAACTGGTTCTACTTTAACCGGGCTTTGAACTTTTACCGGGCTATCCGTTGCGCGAATAACCAGTTCAACACGCCGGTTAGCCGCTCGTCCTTTTCTGGTTTTATTATCGGCAACGGGTACATCAGGACCGCGTCCGGATACTTGAATCTGTGACTCATCCAGTTTTAGTAACAACTTCAGGTAGTCAGCAACATTGCGTGCACGACTTCGTGACAAAACGTAGTTATCCGCATACAAACCCTGTGAACGTGCTCGAATAATCGATGAATCGGTATGGCCTGACACCGTAATTTGAATAATGGTTTTATTCTTAAACGTCGCGGCAATATCACCCAGACGTTTCTTATCTTCGGTTGTCAATGTAGCCAGATCACTGCTATAGGCAGGGTGAAGGGTAAATAATTGTGCATCCGGTTGAATAACGGAAGATTTTTGCGTCTCTTTAAATAACGTTATTTCAGAGGCTGTTGCGTAACTTCCATTCAGTAGTACTGGAAGTGTTATGGCTACCGCCATCGAAATCTGACGAAGCTTATTATTCGTTATTTTACGATCCAACACTAAAAACCTTCCCTTCCAAAACGCACATACACAAAAAACACAAAAAAAACAAAGCGTTACAATGCGTGCATATTATCATATGTTAATGTTTTATGTCTTGTAGGTAATAATAGGTAATTGCTTATTAGTAAGCCCAATTCAACCCTAATTATCCTACGTCCCCAGCTACTAGCCAGTCCCCACAACTTGCCATAGCTTATATAAAATCAATCACTTAGCAACCTTCAAGAAAGTCGTTAGCAAAGTACGAGAATTATAGTTGAATATTAGGAAAAGTGAATGTTTATTGCCGGCTAAAACGCAATAACCTCGGAGAAACCGAGGTTATTGGTCAGAAATACAATTTTTTATACAAAATACTAAATTGTTATCAATACCCCATCATCATACAGCTGCTGGACTGTCACTGTTGCATCAATGCCGGTTGATGCTGAGCTTCCGAACGCGGCTTCATCATGTAAGACAACGAGTGCTGTACCCGAAACACCTGCTGTACCTGTTGTATCAACACTTAATGTGACATCACCTGTACCGGCATCGTAACTTGCCGTAACAAAGTCATTAATATCAGAGACACCTTCTATATAAGAGGTATTCGCTAATATATCCGAAATGTCGATCGCATCACCTTCTGTGCCTGCATTAAGACCACCGGCAATATTATCGAAACCATATACCGTATCAACACCACTGCCCACATCATCGAAGTTAAATACAATTCGGCTATGTGATGCAGAGTCATCAACAATGATGTCGTTACCTAGACCGCCAATCAGGATGTCATTACCGCCACCGCTGCTCAGCGTGTCATCACCCGCATTACCTTCTAAGCGATCATCACCTGTACCACCATCCAGTGTGTCATCAAATTCAGTACCAATAACGATGTCGTCACCATCACCTGCATCAACGATTACACCATCAAGCTCCGAAACAGTTGTTGCACTTGATGCCGTGCTCCCATTCGAACCATCAGAACCATATGTAACAACTTCGGTACTTCCATCGCTGTAGGTCACTGTGAATGTAACGCCACTTGAAGCAAAAGCAGCACCATCATCAGCTGTTGGTCCTGCTCCCCCAGCATTAAGGTTATCGGTATCCACGTTAAACGTAAATCCATCTCCTATATCAAACGCGCCAGCTGCAAAATCAATGGTCAGCGTTGATGCATTACCCTGCGTGCTGTCGGGACTAAAAGTAATATCTCCCGAAGCTAGACCAGTTAAGCCAACGAGAGCCGGGCCACCACCGCCTTGTAACCCGTTTGTATCAAACACTGCATTACCATCTGAGCCAGCCCGTAGGTCAATAACAACCCTTGATACCGTTACGCCGGCCAAACCGCTTGCGTAGTTAAATCCAAACTGACCAGCCGCTTGTGGGATAAATGTATTACCGGCAGCCACCGTTCCAGTCAATACAGCGGTGTCTGTTACAACACCTGTAGTAGGTCTACCGATAATAAGATCGGCACCAGCCGTTCCGTTAAATGTTCCTGAATCAATAATGATATTGGTTTTATCAACCGTAAAGGTTGCAGAAGAGGAAACAACATCTCCATCATTATCAATCAATACGTAGTCAAAGATCGTACCACCCGTACCTGATGGAATGGCTGGTGGTGCATCGTAAGAATAAGCACCCGTCGCAAAGTTAACTGCCAAAATACCACCATCACTATCATTAATCGTTAATGTGTTAGTCGCCGCGTTAAATGATGTTGAATCTGTTCCTGAGCCCGCTATCGTTATAGAAATCGTATTCGCAACGGCGTCATAAGTGTACTGTGTGCCTGCAGCGGTAGTAATAGATTCCAAGTAACCACCATCAGCACCAAACACAACACCTGTCGTCAGAGAACCACTGAGGAAACCCATTGCCGTAGTATCAATAATTGTTCCGGACAACACGTCATCCAGTAATGCAAAGTCAGTCACCAATACCGCATCTTGTTCCTGGGCACTCTGGCCATTGTATGCAATTGGATCAAGCGGCGTTGCTGATGTAATACCCGTTCCTATTCCCAATGCAAATGAATTAATTTCATTGGCTATAAGGAAGTCAGTCCATGCCGTTTCTTCATTTCCGACAATACCATCTGTTCCCGTTCCATTATCATCGGTAGGCTCACCATCAGAAAGGAAATACGCTACGTTTTGTGCCCCTGCGAGGCTGCCAGCATCGGTAAATGTACTGGTGGCCGATGCAAGCGCTGCATCGTAATCTGTTGCGCCGCCATCAGTAACACCAGCAAGTAATGTTCTGGCTTCAGCTACCGTTATCCACGTATCACCCGAACCGTTAGTTAATGTCTGCGCATTACTTGAGAAAGTAACGATTTGCACCATCACATCACCTAAGGCGTCGTAACTATCGAGCAAAGTATTAATTGATGCAACTGCTGCTTCAAGTCGTGTACCACCAATACCTGATGCGTTCCCCATACTACCGGATATATCAAGTGTAATAAGCAGATTGGTATCAAGTGTATGGAATACATCGGATACAGGGCCTGCAACCGGTGAATCATCTTCAATGTTAACTGTAATAGCATTCGTTGCTGTTGCAGTTTGTCCACCCGATACCACTGTAACATCAAATCCTAAACTCAGGATATCTTCTTGACCAGTCACAGGATGATCAAATGGGCCTGATAAAGTGAATGTATAATTACCCGCCATGTCGATAGTTAATGTGGCAACAGTCGCACCACCAGCAGAACCTGTTAATGTCGATGTGCCTGTACCCGTCCAATTGATAGCTACACCATTTGACGTAAATGTACCGTCAGCTGGTGCTGTTAAAGTTACGGCTGTTATCGTGTCACCATCTGGGTCTACTACAGAAACTGTTCCTGTTGCTGTTGTTGAGTCTGTTGTATCCGTTGGAGTACCAATCATATCGGCATCACCAACCAACAAACCTTCCTCAGAAACAGATGAAGCAGCATTACCAATAATAGCAGGACCGCCACTGAACACCTGGATATCAATTGTGCTTGAATCAACAGCCAAGTTATTTGCCGCGGTTCCACCCGTTAACAAATCAGAAGCATCTTCAATGGCAACTGCATATAACTCGAGGCTATAATTATCTAAACTGGCTGTTAATGGATCGTCATCATCAGGTGCGTTTAAGAATACTCTCGTTGAAGCATTACCGGTTGTAGGATCAATTAGCGCATCTGCATCAACAAGCAAGTAATCACCAGCAGGGACACCATATTGATTACCTGCTGCCAACGTTGTGACACTGCCCGAGACTAATGAGAAACCTGTTGGGATTTCCAATAGCAAGGTGTGTGTTTCTGAACCATCAGTAAAATCACCAAAAGTTGCATTAAGATTAACCGCAAATTGATTTCCTGCTTTAATGAGATTCGATGAATCTGGTAAAACCACCAAGCTTTCGAAACCATCAGCCGTGACATCACTGACATCAAGTGAAGACTCAATACGCACTTCACCTGTCGTAACATTTATAGAGAATACATCACCCGTGACACGATCTGTTGTCCAAAGCAAACCACTTGGGCCGTAACTGAGTGACTCAGTTGCGCTAGATAGCACAATAGGGTTACCCATTGGATCAAGTAATTCAGTTAGTACAGGATCTATTGAAGGGTTATCACTAATATTGGTCACTTCATAAATATGATTCTCAGATCCTACATTAGCAATTGCATAGAACTTTCCTGTATCTGAGTCATAAGCAAGACTATTTAAAACCAATCCTTGAGAAGTTGTACCTAAAGAAACAGATTCAGTACCCACAGGTGCATTCAGATCATTAATATCAATACGGAATAGTTCACTGTTAGGGCCTGACTTAGTAAATGCGTACATAAAGCCATTTGCAAATGTGGCACCCATGTCTCCAGTTGTTGAGAAACCTTGAAGTTGTGTCCCTAAACCTGTTGCAGGGTCAATCTGTATAACAACTCTGTTACCACCCGTATTTGCAAAGCCATACAATAAACCATCAGTTTCATTGTAAGTTAGTGCTTCAATATCGTAATTTTGCCCACCCACTGGATCAAGTAAACCAACATTGACAACGGCACCCGTCGTTAAATTAATCTGGTACAACGCCGTTTCTGATGTGTTCTTATCGCCAGCCACCGAATAAGCAAAACCGCTGCTAGAAACGCTAATCGGCGTTGTGCCACCTGTGCCATCCCCTACAATTGGCGTATCAGCTACTGCATCAACCGAAATGGTTCCGCTAGCAGAGGCTGTCGCAATACCATCAGTGATAGTGTAGTCAAACGCAACCGAACCATTACTGTCGGCTGTTGGAATGAAGGAAATGCTTGTGATATTACCAGCCATATCAACAACGGTATTTAACGTACCCTGTGTTGGGTCGACCAGGCTAATAGCTGTCACTGTTAAGGTATCACCATCAATGTCCGTATCATTTGCAAGTAACGTGGCCGGATCGATAACAAGCGTTGTATCTTCTAATGTTGATAGTGCAGCACTCACCGCTGGATCTGTGTAATCATCATCCACAGCAACCGGAGGATCATTAGCACCTGTTACATTAATCGTGAGATTGGCAGTCGCCGAACCACCATTGCCATCATCATTGCTGTAACTGAACACATCTTGAACTATTTGACCATCTGCCAGTCCTTGCACAATAGGTGACGCGTTATTTAATGTATAGGTGTAAGAACCATTCGTCGCCAACACCAATGTTCCGTATGTACCAACAAATGTACCCGGTGTAGAAACGGTTAGCGTATCGCCGTCTGGATCGCTGTCATTACCAAGAACATTACCAGTTGCCGTTAATGTGCCGTCTTCTTGAACAGCATCTGTATCCGCAACCGCTATTGGCGCATCATTAGTACCCGTCACATTAATTGTTAATGTAGAAGAGGCATTTCCACCATTACCGTCATCATTAGTGTAGTTAAAGACATCTTGCACAACTTGTCCTGCAGCAAGACCTTGTACATTTGCAGCAGCATTATTTAATGTGTAGGTGTATGAACCATCTACATTAATCGTCACGCTACCGTATGTACCAACAAACGTGCCCGGTGTTGAAACAGTTAAGATATCACCAACATCGACATCGTTATCGTTGGTGAGTACATTACCTGTTACAGTCAATGTTACATCTTCTTGTACAGCACCCGTATCAGGCACAGCAACTGGGCCATCATTAACACCATTAATTGTTAAGTTAACTGTGGCGGTATCAAAGTTACCGTTGCCATCTGTGATCGTGTAAGTAAAGCTATCACTTGAGCTTGCTCCTACCGCGAGTGCATTAAATGTGGCAGAAGTCGTTGGGTCGTAGCTGTAACTACCATTTGCATTCAGCGTTAACGTCGCTCCACTAGCAAGAACAATTGGTGCACCAACACTTGCACCGACTCCGTTAACCGCGCTCACTGTCAGTGTGTCGCCATCTGCATCACTATCAGGTGCGCCACCCGTTGTATCGGTAATGACATTGCCTACAATGCCTGTATCTTCATCCGTCGTGTAAGTGTCATCAACTGCAATAGGTGCATTGTCATTATCAATAATCGTTGTAGTAACTTGATTCGCACCTGGATCTTCTGCAAGTAATTCAAATGATGTATTTGTATCCACTACAGAATCGATATCTACAATAATTGTTTCAGCACCTTCGGCTAAACCATCATCAATCGTTGCCAGCGTGAATGTGTTACTGCTTGTTCCGCCCGCAATAACAACACTTGCTACACCTGTGAAATCAGTGCCATCTAGTGCGGTGCCAGAGTAAGAGAGGTTAACCGTTACTGAGTTACCTGCTGGCACGGCTTGATCAAGGCTTACCGTATAATTTGTTGTTACATCACCTTCGTTAACGCTGGCTGGGCCAGTCAAACTAACAAGGACGGTATCTTCTGGTCCTGGAGGCGTATCACTACCCGTTTGATCTGTGATCGTTGTCGTTACGGCGTTGTTGGTACCTGCTTGAATTTGTTCAAAGTTGGTATCCGTGATGGTACCAATCGTTACGGTAAAGCTTTCAGCCCCTTCGGCTAAGGCATCATCAATGCTGGCTATCGTAAACGTGTTGCTATTCGTGCCCGCAGCAATTTGAACACTGCTCACACCCGTAAAGTCGGTGCCATCAATCGCCACACCACTGTAGGTGAAGTTAACTGTAATTGGGGTCGCAACATCTGTCGCAAGTTGATCAACAGAGACGGTGTAGTTCGTCGTAGTCTCGCCTTCAACAACGTTGGCTGGACCAATGAGGCTGACTAATGCCGTATCCTCTGCACCCGGCGGTGTATCACTACCGGTTTGATCTGTAATAGTCGTGGTCACCGCATTATTGGTGCCCGCAGCAATCGCTTCAAAGTTGGTGTCCGTGATGGTGCCAATCGTAACCGTAAAGCTTTCAGCGCCTTCAGCAAGTGCGTCATCAATACTGGCAATGGTAAACGTGTTGCTGTTGGTGCCCGCAGCAATTTGAACACTGCTAACACCCGTAAAGTCGGTGCCGTCAATGGCCACACCACTGTAGGTAAAGTTAACCGTGATCGGTGTTGCAACATCTGTCGCAAGTTGATCAACAGAGACGGTGTAGTTCGTCGTAGTCTCGCCTTCAACAACGTTGGCTGGACCAATGAGGCTGACTAATGCCGTATCCTCTGCACCCGGCGGTGTATCACTACCGGTTTGATCGGTGATCGTTGTGGTCACTGCATTGTTGGTGCCCGGTGCAATTGCTTCAAAATTGGTATCTGTAATTGTACCAATCGTAACCGTGAATGACTCAGCGCCTTCTGCTAAGGCATCATCAATACTATCAATGGTAAACGTATTGCTATTCGTGCCGGCAGCAATTTGTACTGAGCTGACACCTGTGAAGTCGGTGCCATCAACGGCAACGCCACTGTAAGTGAAGTTAACTGTAATTGGGGTCGCAACATCTGTTGCAAGTTGATCAACAGAGACAGTGTAGTTCGTCGTAGTCTCGCCTTCAACCACATTAGCTGGACCAATCAAACTAACCAGTGCCGTATCTTCTGCGCCCGGCGGTGTATCACTACCGGTTTGATCGGTGATCGTTGTGGTTACGGCATTGTTGGTGCCCGCTGCAATCGCTTCAAAGTTAGTATCAGTAATCGCACCGATGGTTACAGTGAATGACTCAGCGCCTTCTGCTAAGGCATCGTCAATACTGGCAATCGTAAATGTATTGCTGTTAGTCCCTGCAGCGATTTGTACTGAACTCACACCGGTAAAATCAGTGCCGTCAATCGCAACACCACTGTAAGTGAAGTTCACCGTAATAGGTGTATTCACATCGGTTGCTAACTGGTCAACGCTCACGGTGTAGTTTGTGGTAGTTTCGCCTTCAGCAACGTTGGCTGGACCAATGAGACTGACTAATGCCGTGTCTTCTGCACCTGGAGGTGTATCACTGCCGGTTTGATCGGTGATCGTTGTCGTCACTGCGTTATTCGTACCCGCAGCAATCGCTTCAAAATTCGTATCCGTGATCGTACCGATGGTCACCGTAAATGACTCAGCGCCTTCCGCTAAGGCATCGTCAATACTGGCAATCGTAAAGGTATTGCTATTAGTCCCTGCAGCGATTTGTACTGAGCTGACACCAGTGAAGTCAGTGCCGTCAATCGCAACACCACTGTAGGTAAAGTTAACTGTAATTGGGGTCGCAACATCTGTCGCAAGTTGATCAACAGAGACGGTGTAGTTCGTCGTAGTCTCGCCTTCAATCACATTCGCAGGACCAATCAAGCTAACCAGCGCCGTGTCTTCAGCACCCGGTGGTGTGTCACTGCCGGTTTGATCGGTGATCGTTGTCGTCACTGCGTTATTCGTACTGGCAGCAATCGCTTCAAAGTTGGTATCCGTGATGGTACCAATCGTTACGGTAAAACTTTCAGCACCTTCCGCTAAGGCATCATCAATACTCGCTATCGTAAACGTATTGCTGTTCGTGCCCGCTGCGATTTGTACTGAGCTGACACCTGTGAAGTCAGTGCCGTCAATCGCAACACCACTGTAGGTGAAGTTAACTGTAATTGGAGTCGCAACATCTGTCGCAAGTTGATCAACAGAGACGGTGTAGTTCGTCGTAGTCTCGCCTTCAACAACATTGGCTGGACCAATCAAACTAACCAGCGCCGTGTCTTCTGCACCCGGCGGTGTATCACTACCCGTTTGATCGGTGATCGTTGTGGTGACTGCATTGTTGGTGCCCGCAGCAATCGCTTCAAAGTTGGTATCCGTGATGGTACCAATGGTCACTGTGAACGACTCGGCACCTTCCGCTAAGGCATCATCAATGCTGTCAATCGTAAACGTATTGCTGTTCGTGC
>Ga0316207_10004331_pt1 | contig 12383 bp, 11 predicted proteins | sample 6weekpyrite_MG_FD_204943 | JGI IMG/M metagenome (GOLD analysis project Ga0316207, IMG submission 204943) | Microbial mat bacterial communities from mineral coupon in-situ incubated in ocean water Damariscotta River, Maine, United States -... | ecosystem: Environmental > Aquatic > Marine >... | reverse complement strand
CTGATTGCTGACTGCGGTAGTTGTCGAGGAAGGCGTGGGTGCTATCCGTGCAGGCATTAGCCGCAACTAGGATATCCACCGTCCATGTTTGCGGTCGTTGAGCCGTATTGAGTGAGTGAATGACCTTCTCGAGTAACTCGACACGATTATGGCTGCAGATGAGAATGGTGAGGTGTTTCATCGAAGATTGTTTGTTAATCGTGATGTGTTGCGCCGTCGCGTTTTGCGTAACCGATGATAGTGCCTAAGGCATGGGCTGCATTCATGGCCTGACGTAGATGCCCTGACTTGCCTCGCACCAATATGCCTAGAGTCTTGATGGATTGTCTCATAAATTGATTGAACAAAAAGGGGGGAACCCCTAATAATTTCTGCGGATAGTCTGGCAACTGGTTGCGGCCGTGTCGGATACCCGCGCGATAGTGAAGTTTTAGAAAATAACGCCGTTTCAGGCGCCAAGGTTCGACCGCATGCAGGACGACCATGCCGGGGGAATAGCGCAGGCGGACTTTGCGTTCCAGGAGGGTGCGAAATAAAATAGCATCTTCACCGCCGCCTATATCAGCGCCTTTCCTGTTGTAACGTTTGTCGAATCTCAAATCTGGATTGTCCCTAAAGATGCGCATGTCATAGGCAATGTTGGCTGTCCAAATTGGTGTGCTGGTGTCCTGTATCCAGAAAGGTGCATCGCCATGATCGACCGCTGCAAGAAAACCGAGCAATTCGTTACCTAGCCAGGTTGGTCTAGTATGGTCGGAAAAATCCATCTCAACCTTGCCACCGACGCATTCTGCCTCTTCATTGACAATGGCGTGATACGCCGATTCGATCAGCCCGGGGAGGGGCAGCTCATCGTCATCTATGAAAACCAGAATATCACTATCCAGCGATTCTGCGATGGCCCGGTTGCGTGCGTGGACGATGCCCTGTTCTATTTCAGTAACTATTCGTAATGTTGGGCCAGGTTTCTTTGCAAGTCGACCTAGAATCTCGAGGGTGTTATCCGGGCTATTGTTGTTGATGGCCAGAATTTCAAAGGGTACGGGACACTGTTGGGCGCGTATGGTGGTTATCAACCGCTCCAATCGATCGGCACGCTTGTAAGTACAGAAAGCGAAAGTCAACATAGGCATTAATTATCCGGTCTAGCAGTTGTCGATCCCGGCTTTTTAAACAGCTGGATCAGGCTCTTATGTATCGGCAGCGGAAGCAGGCTTGGAAGCATGTATCGCCAGTCCTTGAGTGAGCCATATCCGGCCCTCATTACTGCACGAAATATAGTGCGGGCATCCGTCAGATGGCGAGACCAATAAGACTCGAAGCCGCGCTCTAGAAGCTGTCCATAGATGATGCGTCGTGACTCAGTACGTCCGAGTTGCTGGGAAAACTCAGGATGGCGTAGCAGATAGTCAAGCTGGGCGGAAAGCAGGTGCAGTGCCGCGCGTGCCAGGTTGTTTGAGGCCTGGAGGTCACTGTGGAAGTGATAAAAGGCCAGAATCTCTGGCACGAGGACGATGGGGCCTCGATCTGCCAATTCCAGCCAGAGGGCGTAATCCTCAGCATTTTTTAGGCGCACATCAAACCCTCCCGTATCCAGCAATGGTGTGCGACGGCTCAGTGTGGCATGGATGGGCCAACGGCAACCGGCGAACAAAGTCTTTATTTTATCGGGGGTTTCATAATCGGGGGGGATGAAGGGTTGCCCTCGTGCACCTGGCTGGCCGACATTTTGCCAGCCGCAGTAGGCAAGCACTGCTTCTGGCTGCTTGTTAAGTACAGTAAATAGCTTTTCCAGACATTGTGGATCCCAGGTGTCGTCGGCATCGAGGAAGGCGATGTACTCGCCTTTTGCCTCATTCAGGCCGCGATTGCGTGCCTTACACACGCCGCCATTGGTTTGATCGATAATGAGTAGCCTAGAGTCTTCGGTGGATTTGATGATGTTCAGGCTGTTGTCCGTCGAGCCGTCATTCACAATAATAAGTTCGATATTTTGATATGACTGATTTAAGGCGCTGGAAATGCTGGTGGCGATGTGTTGCTCTGCGTTATAGCAGGGCATGATGATGGAAATTAGTGGGCGGGCAACCATCGTCTCAGTTAGCCTCTTGAAAAACGGTTTGTCACTCGGCGGCAAATATAGCGGAGCATGCGGGGCCAGTCGACATCGATGTCGCCGAATGCAAGTTTTCGTGCAAGGATTGAGGCGCTGTCTTTACCGTAAACGGTCAGGCGGCGCATCCGCATCAGGTCGTTGCCGGTAAGCGCCCATCCGGTGCTGGTGTTGCAGGCAACTTGATAACCGGCCTCTCTGACCATATTTACCACTCGTTCATTTTCCTGGCCATATGGGTAAGCGAAGCTGACCACTGGTTGACCAAGGATATCCTCTATATCACCTTTTGAATGGATAACCTCACTGTGCAACGTTTCATCATCGACCTCAGTAAGATGAAAGTGTGATCGGGAGTGGGAGCCAATCTCCATACCGTTGTCATGCATTGTTTTGAGGTGCTGGGCGTTGAGCATTGTCTGTGGTTCCCGGCCAGGTTCAGGCCAGCGAGAACGTTCGCCGATATCGCCGCTTACCACGAAACAGGTTGCAGACATCTTGCGGCGGGCCAGTTCTTCGAATGCCACAAGGTTGTCTAAATAGCCATCATCGAATGTGATAGCGACAGCGCGCGGTGGAATATTCTCCGGTTGTAAAAAGTCTCGCATACAAATCGTATTCCAGCCGAATTTCTGCAACAAGTCGAGGTGTGTGAGAAAGCGCTCAAATGAAATCGCCCAAGGCCATTGTGGTGTAGTATTGCCCGTAGTGATCGAATGGTACATCAGCACCACCGGGCCGTGCTGGCCCGCACCCTGCATGATCTTGTTACTAATTGGGTCAATCATAAGCAGAACATTCCATCATCCTTGATCGGCGGAGTTTCCACGAATTGATTTCCATTTCCATCTGATATATTCAGCATATTTTGAGCGTGTGATGGCTGAGTGTCCGGCTGCGGCAGTCGTGTGGAAACAGCGGGCACCCGTCAGTAGGGAGTCAGCTCCGAAAAACTCCATGGTGCAGAGTGTCCGATCTCGTTTTGTCCACAAATATTTATAAGGCTCGGGACCATAGCCAAAATCGATTTCACGTATACCATGCTCAAGGCCGTGCTTGATTAGTAGGGCAAGGTGAACCAGGCCGGGTGAATTTTTTTGGAAGCCTTGCACATAGGTTGGTTTTAGCCACAATAGAGAACCGTTGTGCTGTAGACCAAAATGCCAGTTCCATATATCGTCCCCAACTTTGACATAGCTGAAGTGCAATTTTCCCAGCTCCGAGGCTGTGTGGGCAAGGGTTTGATAAAAAGAGCGTGCTATCGGACGCATAAAATAGTGAGGCTTGTTGTCATCGCCCCACTGGCTGGCGTAGCAGGTAAACATATCCTCCAACGCTCGGTCGATGTCTTGTGCCTGCACGAGATGCAGTGACACTGGGCCTATACGCTCCGCTTTTCTTAGGCGGCGGCGCACATTGCTGCGGTGCGCGGAACCACAATGATTTAGTACATCATCCAGAACCGTATAACCCTCTAATGGCAGAAAGGGTGATACCCCATTGACCTTTTGTACTTCGCCTAATCCACCTGAATAACTGTTCGACACCCGGTACGCAGCAAATAAACCAATTTTATTAAAATGCAGGCCGGCCGATTTATACAGACTTTGCCAAAACTGAGTCCAATCTGAATCTGACATGGGTGCGCCGATAGAAATAGGGTCCTGGTAATCAAAATCAATCGCCGCACCAGCGGGTTCAAGCAGCGAGCGTTTCAGGCCGAACATTTTCGTTTGCTGTGAGTACATGCAATAAACCACTTCGTGTCCATGCTCGTCTTTGGCAATGACCAAAAAGGCTTGCTTACCTTCGTTGAGAGCAATGGTGTTCTCCCAGCAGCGGATTAATTGGCGAGATTGATAAATGTTGCCGTTGTTTTCAAAGGCCTCATCCCAGCGCTGGCAGAGAGCTGAAGTCGCCGCATTCGCACCGCCTTCGATCCATTCAATATGCCAGCTCATAGTGATCCGGATGGGGCATGCAGCGTCATTGTTTGACGAGGGGTGGCTGGCATAATTTTAATCAGCGCGGAGCTCATCGCTTAGCGCCTCCAAATATTGTGTACCGTATTTCAGGTCCGGTTCCAGATGGTTGCCTTCTGCCCATTCATTCCACGCCTTAATGAAAACCAGGCGCTGTTCAGGTGGGTTTTCAGCGACGATATCGATAGCTTGCCTGAAATGTTCGCGAAACAGTTCTGGTGTCGAACCACGGAAAATTAAGCTATTTAGCCCGGATCTCGGGCTGTTATCCCAGTTCGGAAAGGCACATGGAAATTCCAGGTAATCAACCTTGCCCTTGCGCAGCATGTGGTTCATGGCGTACTCATAATCGTAGATGGTCAGTTGGTGCCCCTTGATCATCTGTTCGATCTTTCGCAACGGGTAACGCCAGGGAACTCTTTTTATCTTGCGCGGCGCTTTTTCCAGGATAGCTGCATTAAAGTGATGTGGCTCTGGTACCCAATTATCATCGTGCTTCATGCCAATCAGGTATAGGCCCGGCAGACCTGCCTTGACGGCCAGGTCTTGCCAGAAGTCAGCGACCTCAGCCAGATTTTCTATCTCTGTAGGTCTGTAAATAACAAGGATGGGTTTGCCGTCGACCGTCAAATAGCGAGGGTCGAGAAACGCTTTGAGCATCTCGTTAAAGTTTGCCTCATAGTCATCCCAGCCTGGATAGGTCTGTTCAATCAAGATCCTGTTCGGTTCGCCGTGCCATATTCCGGTCCAGGTCTGATTCGCCCAGCACAGGCAGAAGGGAAAATCCGGATCTCCAGATTCCAGTACTTCATTGAAGGGGCGCTCTATAATGCGCTTTCCTGCAAACCAGTAATGGTAATAACAAAATCCCTCGATGCCGTATTCTTTAGCCATCTCAGCCTGAGCGATGCGAGTTTCGGGAACGCGTAAATCATAAAACCCAAGATCCGCGGGAACATGCGGCTGGTAATGATCTCGATACAGCGGTTTTGCTTTTGCCGTGTTGGTCCACTCTGTAAAACCTTTGCCCCACCATTCGTCATTTTCAGGGGTAGGGTGAAACTGTGGTAAATAGAAAGCGATGGCACGAGCTTTTTTGTTCATAGTATTGTTTGTGTCTAATTTGCTGGATTCATTATTAGGTTCGTTATTCATTTTCTTCTGAATCCCAGGTTTTTGAATAATTCTTTTTGTTCTTTAATACGAGAGCGTATTCGCCAATATGCTTGTTTAATATTAGAATCTGTTTTTTCTGTAGTCTTTATTTCGGGTGTTTCTTCTGTGCTCTCTACAGAGGATGTTAAGGCATTACGAGTTGCTTCGAGGTAAGCGTGTCCCCACCTGAGGTCGGGTTCAAGATGATTGCCCTCGGCCCATTCATTCCAGGCATTGATAAAGACAAGTTTCTCATCGCCTGAATGCTTCCTCGATGTATTTACCATTGCTTTGCGGAGCCATGCCTCGTATTTTTCAGGCGTGGAACCTTCAAAAGTCATGGCGTTTTTTTGGCGACGGGCACTGTTGTCCCAGGAAGGTGTAACGCACTGGAAGTGTGTCCACTCAGTCGGTGGCCTATTAAGCATTCCACGTACCATGATGTCGTAATCGTATACAAAATTGTCAGTGTAGCCTTTGGGTAACAGCCCTATATTGGCCAGTTTTTGATGGAAGTCGTCACGGAATTTTGGTTTTCCTGTGGTTCCGCCGAATGGTGCGAATGAAACAGATGCATCAAAGCCTATGCTGCATGGGTCAACAACATCACCAAAGCTTTCAACCCTGACTAGATACAGGTCACCCAGGCTAGCACTTGCAACTGCTTCTCTCCAAATAGAGGCTGTGCGTTCTGGGTTGGGTAGCAGGCTGGTGCGGTAAACCAAGAGCAAAGGCTTGCCATTGACTCTAATATATCGTTCATCACGAAATGCAGGGATCAGGCTTTTAATGTGTGCTAAATCATCTTCGTGGCTATAGTTTTGCTCCAACAGAATGTGTTTGTCCCCACCATCCCATGTCCGTGTCCAGTTTTCGTTGGCCCAGCAGAGACAAAATGGGAAGTCGGGTTTGCCAGAAGCAAGCACGTTATTGAATGGGCGTTCGAGAATACGTCTGCCGTTAAACCAATAGTGGTAATAGCAAAACCCATGGATGCCATATGCTTTAGCTAATTCCGCTTGTGCTTCCCGAACCTCTGCCAATCGAAGATCATAGAAACCAAGATCAGCGGGGATGTGCGGCTGATAATGGCCAGGGAACATTGGTTTTGCTTTGGCTACATTGCGCCATTCGGTGAAACCTTTGCCCCACCATTCGTCGTTTTCGGGTATTGGGTGATACTGGGGTAGATAGAAAGCTATGGCTTTTATGTCACTCAATTGATGATGCCTCGTAAAATCTATTCTTTCAAGTGCAGCTATTATTGATGTTTTTTTGAAGTGAACCAAGTCAACATATTTTTCAAATGTACAAAAATATTCTGTCTTTGCTCGGGATGCTGCGAGTTCAAACGAGGCCATCTTTGTATAAGCCGCTCCCATTCCTTGATTAATGTGGGGTCTGGATCTTTAGTTCGGCGTAATGCATCTGTTGCCATCCACTTTGCCCCTTTAGATTCTTTGGCGAGTAAGGTTAATAGGTTGACAGGAGGTGTGTGCTGTATAGCTGCTGTGCGCAGGGGCTCATATATGGGCGAATATACATAATCGTGCAGCAATATTAATTCGTCTAGCATTGTTCGGTATGCTTTTATGCCGAAATTTTCGGCACTGGTGCTATTTCCATGGACACGAAAAAATGCTCGGACCTCAGGTGTATAAGCAATACCTGTATCAATGGCTGCTCGTGTCCAAAACTCAAGGTCACAAACCATGATTAAGTTAGGATTAAAAGTTCCTTTCTTATCGAAGAGAGAGCGATGTATTAACACTGCGCTAGGTTCACCAATGAAATTGATGCCAATATGATTAATGACTGCATTACAAAAAGTATTAGCTGAAATTGATTGTTGTCCTGGAAAAATGTCTTCCATGCATGGATGATTTTCATAATATGCTTTGGTTGTATGGTCGGTGCCAGCTTCAAAGATAAAATCACGTCTGCAAGTAACTAAGGGGCAATTTTGCTGATTGGCGGTTGCAAGCATGTCTTTCAAGCAATTCTGGTGGATCAGGTCATCCTGGAACACGAATTTGATCCACTCACCAGTGGCGTGTTCAATACATTTATTCCAATTCCCAACCAATCCAAGATTGTGCTCGTTGTGTATTAGTCGGATTTGTTTGTTGTTAGCTGCGTAACGATAGAGAATGTCAAGAGTGTCATCCGTTGACCCATCATCTACTACTAGTATTTCATAGTTAGAGTATGTTTGGCCTAATGCACTGTCCAAACAGGCTTCTATATACCGAGCGCCGTTATAGGTAGGAATGCAAATACTAACTTCTACGGTCATTTTCTTTAACCTTAGGATGCAATCGCCACCCAATATACCTTCCCCAAAACTTAGATAAAGTTCGCAATAGCACTCGATCTAAACGGTCGCTCTTAGTGTTTGTTGCCTCTGTGCTTGGGATAGAAAATAACTTCCGTGCAGCTAATCGATTAAAAGCAACGAATGGTATCTGACCCAGACCCAACGACCAGTCAAATGTCGGAAGGGTGACAATTAGGGGGGCTTGGGTATTGTGATTTTTGACAATATCATCAATTTTTATAATCGAAGAGAAATTTCCTATAACTAGCCATTCGGCCTCTTGAAAATCCGACAGCTGGATGGCAGCGTTGAGTAGGGTGTCAAGATCACCTGCTTGATTAAGGTTTGCATATGTCGAAACATCTTTTATGGCGCGCTCAACTTGAGCGAAAACATCTGTGCTATTTGTCTGAACGATTACGTTGCAAATCGATGGTAAAGAGTCATCTATAAATTTAATCAGCAATGGTATGTGCGCGGCTTCTAGCGAAACGGCTATGATAAATATCTTTGTAGAAGGAAAACTATTAGAGCCTTGAGTTTTGATTGGTGGCATAGTCTGTTTGGCGGATGAGTCTATCTCAAACAATCTATGCTTAGCCAAGACTTTAAAGCGTTCTGAGTAGTGCTCGACACGTAGTGTCTTGTTCTGTTCGTGAAAACGAACATGATGAAGCGGAATTGGAATACATTTCGCATCCGTGTTCGATGAAAGGAACGATAGCCATGCGTCCCAGTCCTGGAAGCGCTTTATTTTCGGATCAAAACCCGGGAATCCGGACTTTCGAAACAAGGAAGGCATTGAAATAAAGTTAGCATGTCGTAGACGGTTTATATCGAAATTTTCTGGAATCCAAGATGACTTAAAGCCGAGACTGTTTATAATTTTAGGTGCGCCAAAGTGATATCTTCCCGAATATACGAGCTTGAGGGAATCGTCGGAATCCATTTCTTCCTCAAGAAGTTCCAAAGCTTGGTTGTCGAGGAAGTCATCTGCATCAAGAAACAGAATGTATTCTCCGTGCGCTTGGTTTAGTGCGAAGTTACGGGTTTGCTGGGCGCATTGGTAGTTGACACGAAAGTACTGAATTAGCCCCTCGTAGGATGAGGCCACTTCGGGAGTATTATCTGTGCTCGAATCATCGATGACCAATATTTCTTTGGCGGGACGAGTTTGGTGAAGTACGGATGCAATTGCCCAACTCAAAAACGGGCCGTAATTATGGCATGGTATAATTACCGTTGTTTTTGATGTAGGCATCTTTAGAGTGTTACCCGAAGGCTTGTCAATCCGAGTTGATATTGCAACTTATCTATAGATAATACAGTGCTTTTATTAAGCTGTTTTGAAAACAATTTACTATCCATGTTTAAATTTCTTGGTGTTGAGTTTTTCTTTATAACTTTTTAGCTATAAAGAAGGGTTTCTAAAATACACTCTATGTTTTGGCGTTTTCATGATTACGGTTTTTGACGAGTTAGTATCGCCAAACCATGTCCATCATGGTTGAAAATTAAATTAAATTCAGGATTTTCCTGTATCCAGCGTTTTGCAATTTCTTGCTCTTCATCTCGGCCGGCATCGTCTAGCACTATAGTGCAGTCTTCGCTCATGTAAGGTAAAAGCAGTGGTAGTGCAGGATAGCGAGACATAGGTTGTAGTGCACCAGGTGGCCCGTCGATAATTAGTAGGTCGATTTTTTGGTCGGAAAGCTTTTCAGTAAGTCCGCCATACCAGAGCTTATCAAGTGAATCGTTATGTACAAGTGGACAATGTATGAACTCAGTACCTTCAGCGACACCATTTAGTTCGGCGCCGATACAGGTTAGGTCGAGATATTTTTTCTCATGATCAACGGCGATGTGGGTGGTTTTCTTTTCGCCTAGTAATTGAAGTACACGAGCAATTATGATGGTGGAGCTTCCAGATCCAAGTTCCACGATGCACTTGGGTCGGTGTTCCACTAAATGAGGAATAAGAAATCGCCCAAGAAAAGAGTCAATGCTCCACTCACCCAAAAAAACCGGGAACTGAAATCCAAGAGATGAAATGCATGTTGTGTTAACTGTTTCTTGAGTTGCTCGGTTTATAGAATCGTTGGTCTGACTCTGTAGCAAGTTTAGCCTGTCCCCGATGTGTTTTGAGTCGAGTCTTATTGCTTTTATCCATTCTCGTACTTTATAAGCAAATCCAGTGAGAAGTGCGAGAGTGAGAGCTGAGAGAATTATCGAAAGTTCATTCATGTTGTATGCTTACCATCAAAATATTTGATTTAAGGATAAATGATTAAGTTTGTTTTTGCCGGGTAAAATCCCAAGATGCAGAAAAATACCCGAGTGTTCCTATTGGTAATTTAGATACGTATTCAGGCGAGATCTCAACGGAAATAGGTTGTAGATTTGATCCAGACCAAATAGGTCTTCTTGCCCAGTCATAGATGCCTAAACCAATACCGTAAGGGCCGGGTGATAATGAAATATTCTGGATAGTGACTGCAAGTGTATGTTCGCCTTTACTGAGATTGATGGCATTTTTAAGTAAAGATGTTGATGCCTTGCCTACGAAAATCATTTCGGCATTATGTAGGCCAATGTTTATCTCGGCATTATTGATGTCTGTGTGGCAGAGGATGTTTATATGAATTATTAAATCTGAAAATAATGGAATAATGCTTATCCCATCCACTTTTTGTACAGAGTTAACATCAATACTACGAACTTCCATTTCTTCCGTGTCGGTTGCCGGCTGAAGTTTACTGTCGTGTATTAGGCCTTTTGAATTTTTCTGTGTGCTCTCATCAAAAAATGATTTGGATACCTGGCCTGAGTCACCATCCATTGCCAATTGACCATGACGAAGTAGTAGCATGCGTGGGCAGATACGCTCTAATTGTCGAATGTTATGTCCAACAATAAGTACAGTCTTTCCCTTTTCTTTAATAAGATTTTCCATCCGGGCGATTGATTTGCGTTGGAAGGACAAATCACCAACCGCCAATACTTCATCTACAATTAAGATGTCGGCATCGATGCTGGTAGCCACTGAAAAACCAAGTCGTACAGCCATGCCGGAGCTATAACGTTTAATTGGTGTGTCGATAAACTCTTCCAATTCGGCAAATTCGATAATCTCATCGATCTTGGCTGCTGTTTGCTTACGTGTCAGTCCCATGATGCTGCAATTGAGATAGATATTTTCACGCCCTGTTAAATCTGGCACAAAACCGGCGCCTACCTCAATCAAGGGGGCGACTGTGCCGGTGACGTTAACGCTGCCTGATGTCGGTGTTGTAATTTTGGCAAGGTGCTTTAACAGAGTGCTTTTGCCAGCTCCGTTATGACCGATGATGCCGACCACTTCGCCTTTTTCAATGCTGAAACTGACATCGTCCAGGGCCTTGAAACGTTTACGTTCTTGAGTTGGCTTGCCCTGTATCCGTCGGTTGAGGTTTAGGATATTGTCTTTTAATGAGGTAAGGGCACCCAGTTGGTACTCTTTGGTAAGGTTTTTTACTTCAATGACGGCCATTATCTTCTCTTTAGATTACATCGGCAAAGTAAGCTTCTGCACGCTTGAAATACAGGTAGCTGAAGGGCAGCAGAATCAGGATGGCTATCATGCCGGGTAGTAGGGTGCTAATGTCGGGCGACTGACTCCGAAATAGCGCGCCTTGGAAGGCATCGATGATGCCTGCCAGAGGGTTGAGTATGTAAATCGTGTATAAGATGTTAGACCAATCTCCTGCCGCTTGTTCGACCAATAATTTTTGTTTTACCAATGTTAAGGGATAGATGACCGGTGAGGCATACATAAATAAAGACAGAACCACTGGTAGTGCCTGGCCCATGTCACGGTAATAGACATTCACCGCTGAACCAAACAGACTAATGGTGAGTGCCGCCAGCATGGTGTAGGCAATTATTACTGGCAGCCAAAGGATGGATGCGGTGGGCACCATGCCGTACCAAGTCATCAGCCCTGCGAGAATAATGAAACCAATGCCTAGTTCAAGCAGTTTGGTGGTCATGGCCACGAGAGGGAAGATTTCTCGTGGGAAGTAGATTTTTTTTATTAGGGCAGTGTGGGCGACGACACTATTAACGCCTTCTGATGCAGACTCCTGGAAAAAGATCCAGGGCATCAGGGCTGCAAAGACAAGAACCGGGTAGGGGATGTCGCCACTTTCGATGCCAACAAAGCTTTTTACCAGCGTGAAGATAAGCATCAGCATGAGTGGTTTTAATACTGCCCAGGCCAGCCCCATGTAGGCCTGTTTGTAGCGCACAGCGATATTTTTCCAGGCCAGCACCAGTATGAGTTCCCGGTAGGCGAGAAGGTTCTTAACAGTAGCGATCATTCAAGGCCCGAATATTTGCGTTTTTGTGTGGGGGCAATGTTAACTGAAGTTCTCATTTGTGTCTAAGGAACCGTCTAATGTTTGTGGATTTGTTTACTCGTTAGCGGCTGATGTGTTTTTTTCACAAGTAGTCTATTTCTCTCTACATACGGCTGTTAACTGGTTGTTGGCATGTAGTAGTATTAGGCCCATGATTATGCGGTGATTTTTGGAGGTTAAGTGGCTAAGCAATACAAATGTGTATTTGTCACCGGCGGTGCCGGTTTTATAGGTTCAGCGGTGATACGGCAGTTTATCGCCGAGACTGATGTGCAAGTGGTGAACATCGACAAGCTGACCTATGCCGGCAATCTGGCGACTTTGGATGCTGCGCTGGATGATCCGCGCCATTGTTTTGAGCAGGTGGATATCTGTGATGCGGCGGCGATTGCGGGCTTGTTCGATAAATACCAGCCTGA
>Ga0316207_10004330_pt1 | contig 12383 bp, 15 predicted proteins | sample 6weekpyrite_MG_FD_204943 | JGI IMG/M metagenome (GOLD analysis project Ga0316207, IMG submission 204943) | Microbial mat bacterial communities from mineral coupon in-situ incubated in ocean water Damariscotta River, Maine, United States -... | ecosystem: Environmental > Aquatic > Marine >... | reverse complement strand
GAATACGACGGGATTGAAGCCGAAGCATTTGGCGCTGATGGTGATGGTGAAAAAGTGTTCGGTGGTCGTTTTGGCATTCTACCCATACCTTCACTGGAAATTGGTGTGTCTTTCGTAAGTGGTAAGGCAACAGTAACCAGTTATGAAGGTGATGAATTTACTGGTACCAATCCTTCTCTGGATGGCGTTGCGGCTAGCACTTATGACGTGGCCGGAATGGATGTGTCCTGGCGTAACAAATCGTTTGATGTGCGCTATGAATACATTAAATCAGAGGTAGGTGAAACAAGCATAGGTGCTTATGATCTGGCAACAACAGAATGGAGTACATGGTATGGACAGGTGGCGTATACAATACCTTCCACCAAGTTCGAAGCGGTGCTGCGTTATGCCGATTTCGATTCACCCCATGGCAGTAAAGATCAGCAACAAACCATGGTTGGTTTGAATTACCTGGTTACCAATAATTTTATCGCCAAGCTTGGTTTTGAATCCAATGACAACCCTAATGCAGGTCAGAAAGCATACGACCGTACTTTGGTGCAACTGGCATACGGCTTCTAAGGAGAATATATTATGAAACTGAACAATAAAAACTTAATCCTCGGCAGCCTTACAGCACTGGGCATGATTCTATCAGCATCATCTGCTATTGCGGCTGACTACCCTGAAAAAGGCAACTTTGTTAAAGGTGCCAAGGCCTGGGCTGATAATTGTGTGCGCTGCCATAACCTGCGTGACGCTAAAGAACTGCGTGATGATCAGTGGATTACCACAGGTTTTCACATGCGAGTGCGTGGTGGGCTAACAGGTCAGGAAACCAGGGACATTATAACCTTCCTGCAACAGAGTAATTAAAACACACCTATGGAACCTCTACGGCCTTGTATTAACAAGGTCGTAGATTCCTTAATAAAAAATACGAATAAAGTAATCGGAGAAAAAAGTTGATGAGACAAGATTCAAATAAATTAATGCGTAATATTGCCGCTGCACTAATATTTTCAGGTTTAGCTAATGTAAATGTAGCAATGGCGGATGGAGCAGAAATTTATAATTCGACCTGTGTAGTTTGTCATGGAGCAGATGGAAAAGGCGTATTACCCGGCGTGCCTGATTTAACTGAAAGTGCAGGGCGCTTAACAAAAGCTGATGATGAGTTATTTAATAATGTAGTCAATGGTTTTCAGAGTCCTGGTTCTTCTATGGCTATGCCAGCGAAAGGCGGCAATACAAGTTTGTCAAATGAAGATATGAAGACAGTGTTGAAATATATGAAACAGGAGTTTAGTAAATAGCAACAGATTGAAGTATAGAAATATATCATCAGATAATACTGTAAATCAGTGTCGTCCCATTAACTTACAAAGCATCGTCATACTCGTCTTCGCGGGTATGACGATGCTTTTTTAATTTTCATGTCTATAACGCTTTAACCTTAATAGCTACACGCTAGAAATATTTCATTTAAAAAGTTAACAGAACGCCAGTGGGTGTAAATACACTGATTATTAATTAGTGTAGCTCTATTTATTTAATTCGAACTCAGGTTAAATTATTTATTTATATAGATGTATAAATAACCACTTTCCAGAGGAATGAAAAATGAACAAAAATACAGTAAAGATGTGTTTCTTAGCGGTTTAACTGTATTCGTGATATGGAATACTATTAGAAATAGGTATCAGAAAAAATAATGGTAAGTATAAAAAGCTGCCATATGGCTGATCAACTATTGGTGTGTTTTGAGTCGCAAAAATAAAGCAGGTTAATATGCCTGAATTGTGTGCAAGCAGATGAAAATTAACGAAGTGTATCGGCTTGTAGTTTTAGATTGAGAAGTGAGTTAAAAAATATTGACGGTGTAAGCCAAAAACAGACCATAAATGACAGTATTTATGGTCTGTTTCTTTTGCTAAGTGATGAATTTCACTAGCTTATTTGGTGGAGATGGCGGGATACTCCCCAGAACTCATCTTAACCTTATGATTTTCATGAATATCAGTCACTTACAGGCTAGACATGTAGTAGTTATATGTAGTAGTTTACGGTTTTTTCTAAGCAAGTAAGCGTCAAATGAGTGATACCAAGTATTTGATTAAGCGTCACCAGACGTGGTATCTACAATTATTAATCCCTAAGCAACTAAGAACACTTTATAACCAAACAAAGATTGTTGTTAGCCTACAAACTACCGACCTACAGCAAGCTCGATTACGTAGAGATATTCAGGTCGGCCAGTATAGAGCTAAATTTCAGTTTAGATTAAAGCAAATTGCCAACCTAGGACAATCTAGTGGCTCCTATACCCAAGACATCCTTCAGTGTAGAAAAGAAATAGACTCAGGGTTACACGGCTCCGATAGGGATAGTCTTTTAGAAGGGTTGGAGATTGGTATTAATAATGATCTTGAAAACTATCTCAGACCATCAGGTGAAGGTGTTAAAGGCTTAGTACTTGATCCTGATACAGGGTATCGCACTGATGTAGACCAGAACAAACTAGATCAATTCACATTAGCGAACAAGATTGTCAGCTCTCCCACTGAAATATACCTATTGTCTACAGCCCTAGATGATCATATTCAAGAAGCGAAGATCATTCAACAAACTAAGAATACCCGTAGAAAGCGAGTTACTGCATTTATTAATTGGTTGGGTGATAAGGAAATATCTAAAGTTAGCAAATTTAATGCGGGTGATTATATAACCAGAAAAGTGATGCCGATGGATTTGGCAATAAGAACTAAAAGACTTCTCATTGGAGATATTTCTGCTTTCTTTACATGGTGTGTTGATAGGGGATATAGACGTGATAATCCATTTTTAGGTTTGACAAGGGGTATTAAGGAAACATCTAGAGGTACAAAAGAAAAAGCTAATAGTGATCGTAGAGCATTTACAGATGATGAGTTACTAAAACTTTTCCGAGCGATTATTGATCATAGGGGAACCAGTTCTATGCTTTGGCCTTATACAATCATAGCTTTGTTTACTGGCATGAGGAGTAGTGAGATTGCAGAAACTGAGCTAGAAGATGTTCATGATGATTATATTCATATCCCAGAGGGTAAAACTGAGTCATCTGTAAGAAATGTTCCTATTCATAAAGTGATTAAACCCTTAATCCTCAAGCTTAAAGAATCTAGTAAGGATGGCTATTTATTAACGCAATTGAAAAGGGGCGGGGTAGATGACAAACGTAATCACAACATTGTTAAAAACTTTAGTACCTTGTTGAGAGGTAAGGGAGGCATTAAGTCTAAACAAGTGGTTTTTCACTGCCTTAGAAAAAACTTTTTAACTGCACTAGAGATAGCAGGTGTCCCTGAGCCTACGGCAAAGACTATCGCAGGGCATGCACGAGATAGCATGACTTATGGTCTCTATTCAAAAGGTGTGAAGCAGCCCGCCTTACAAGAAGCGGTGAATATGGTTAGCTATAACGAAGATCTTGAGCGTTTAATAGCTGAGCACCTGACCAACGCCACCAAAAGAATTACAAAACGTAATAAAACTAAAATAACTAACTAAAGGAAAATCAAAATGTTCACATTAAATCTAACTAAGCACTTCACACTTGAGATGTCTTTAACCTCTGTATTCTTGCAAATGGGTAGCAAAGAATTCTATATTAGCTGCATAGACCACAACTCAGGCAAGCTAATAAAACCAGCAGTAGTATCAGGTTAATTCTGAAACCCTGAGAGACAGGCGGGACGTAGAGTCGACACCTTTGGTATCAAGGACGAAGCCATAGACAGTGTTACTGTAAGTAAGACTCTACGTTACACCAAGTGTTGTGTTTGGTGTTTATACTACCCAATCCTACGCACTAAAGAATAACTTCTATTCCTCAAAGTCAGTTATCAGTAAAATCTACTGACACTCAAAACAAGGAGCGTCTTCTGGATGAGGGGCTAAGAGCTTATAAACAGTAGACCACACCCCTTAGGAATACACGGAGCTGAGAGATAGGCAGAACGTAGAGTGCCTACTATTGGAATACCAAGGGCGAAGCCATAGTAGGTGTAACTTAATGTCTCTACTGTGAGTTTAAACATTGAGTTACATGAATTGTTTATGGGTAGATGTTTAATACCACCTATGCCTACACACTAAAGAATAACTTCAGTTCCTAAAAGTCAGGTGTCAGTAAAATTTACTCCCGCTGACACTCAAAACAAGGAACGTCTACTGGATGAGGAACTTGAGGAGTTCGCTAATGACTTCATGGGAGTGAGTCATCAAGGGTCTAATTGGATGAGAGGTTAGAGCCTCTGATAGCTTATAAACAGTAGAGTAGACCCCTTAGGAATACCAATGGTGGAGCGAAGCGAATCAATAAGACTAACTTTAAGTATTACTGACAGTGTTACTTTAAGCCTCACTTAAAGCTCATGTTCAAAGTTCACCTATGCACCTCCCACCAAACAAGCAAAGACTAAAAGTCACCACATAATTATTATCTTCTTTCTTTTCTGGACAGGTGTATCAGTTCACCTCCCTTGTCCACACGCATCTCAAACACACCAACCCAACACCCACCGTAAACACTCAAGGACTCAATATGAAGCCGTTACGCAATGTAACCAGAATGATAGACCCCAATGGTCAGCCAGTTGTTAAAGTGCCGCTAGCGAACACTGAGCTAGTCGCAACAGTAGATAGTGACAGCTACGATAAACTCATAGAAACAGGTATCTCAACCAACTGGAATTTTAATAAAGCCAGCCCAAAGGAAAATGGTTATGTGCGCACCGCACTCAATGGTTCAAGGGTGTGCGTAGCTCGACTGATAGTCCAGGCCAAACCTAAAGAAAACGTACACTACCTGAACGGCGATACTTTGGATTTACGAAAAGAAAATCTATACGTAGCAAAAGGTAATTCTAAACGAGCATGGATACTGCAAGAAATTTCCGCATAAAAATCTGTCAGCCTATCTAACTATTCAAAAGCGCAAAGCTCCCCCCTAGGCCTTCGCTTTCCCCACTTCAAGTAACACACCAATGCTTAATGCTTCTGCTTCACTGCAGGTAAATATCATTGAGCGTCTTGAACTCTTTGTACCTTTGCTGGTACGTAACTCAACTTAACTTCTCATAAGGAGAAAACATTTAATGATTGTAACTAGAGATAAAAACAAAATCCTACAGATTGACATCCCAGCCAAGCAGTCACCAACAGGAAAAAGAATCAGGCGATCAGCGAATACTACTGACATGGAAAGAGCGAAACAAATAGAAGCTAAGCTACTTAACTCTTTTAAAGATGAAAGCTCTATGAGTTCGCATAGTAATCACGACAAGATCACTTCTTTAAAACAAAGCCAACAGCAAGTATCTTTAAGCTTATTAATGACAGCAGTAAGAATAGTGAGAGAGGAAGTTAACTCACAACTTCCAGCCCAAACACTTGAGATATTCCTAGCTCTCGTATTAGCTGGTGGTGAAAGCAAAATGAAAGACTTACGAATACAAACAGGTTTAACTCAACCCTCTATGACTCGAAATATTCAAGCATTAAGTAAAAAAAATAGGAAAGGTGAAGCGGGTTATGATCTTGTTGAATCTAGAAGAGACCCTACATGTGATTCACGAAAAATTATCACTTTAACACCTAAAGGGTTAAACCTTAGTAATATATTGTACGGTGTAATGCGGGTTAATAACTTAGTTAATACTTAAGTTATTGAGACTCTTCAGACTTGTTCACCCCCAACTTAGTTAAACAATTGAGTAACTGACTAGTTCTAAGCTTGCATGCGAATATCAAATTCAGTCGCTACAGCAACAGGCCTTTTAGATCGAGAGTGCTTGACCATTTTAACAAACCCATAACGTTCAAAGGTCTTTAAAGTACGACCTAAGTTAGAAGCTTGACGCCCTGTCATCTCGGCTAATTCTTGAATAGTTTCCGGTTCACTATCCGCAATGGTCTTTAATAGTTGACGATTGTTATCACTCAACACCTCAGACAATGACTTCATAGAGCTAAACCATACCTTTGGCTCACTCTGCTTAGGCACATAGCGACCCGCCGCAATATCAATCATGCGCTTGTGTACGTCTTTAGTAGACATAATGCCTATCTTAATTCTCTTCATTGTCTTAGCCTTTACTGCTTACTACTAATCTCTTCACTGATTTCTTCTACACGCTTAAAGAAATCATCTAATAACTTTTCCGCATCAACAAAGGCATAGGGTGTGCCTTTGTCATTTTTATCTTTATGGACATGATCATATTCTACTATCCGTCCATGAAAACCTTTTCGTCTATTTTTTGGGACGTGTGCGTTATCCATTCCAAAAATACGAGTGCTATTCTTATCATGGAATGTTAGACAATAACTGATACCATGAGGTCTTTCTTTGGTAACTTCCGTTTTACTTGCTTCTATCTTCCACCAGCATTTATTATCTAGGACATGTATAAAGCCATCCATGTCTAATAGGTTATCTAAACCAATATCACGCTTCACATTTCATCCAATGCATATCATCAGGTGATAAGTATAGTCTTAATGCTGGACTGCTTACCAATTAGAATTACTTATGGGCAACTAGACCTAAGCTGCTTTAGCCTTCATCTCACGATCAACCCTCTGAACAACACCAACGCCTACACCAACAGTCTTAGCCGTTTTCTTAATACCCATTCCTTCGTTCCTGTGCTTGCGTATGGCATCTTCTGTCTTACTGCTAACCTTAGGTCTCCCTAAAGTTTTACCGTTAGCCTTAGCCCTCTCAAGACCGGCCTTCACACGTTCTTGAATCATTGAGCGCTCAAACTCAGAGAACACACCAAGCATTTGAAACATAGCTTTACCGGCAGGAGTAGTCGTATCTATACCTTGCTGGTGCAGGTACAGGTCAATATTCTTTGAGTGTATCTCTGTCAGAAACTCTAGGAGGTGCTGCAGTGATCTACCCAACCGATCTACTGACCATGACATGATCAAATCAAACTCTTTTCGCACACTCGCTTTAAGCATTGCATCAAGTTCAGGTCTTTCAGTTCTTCCCTTAGAGCCGCTGATACCATGATCGACATATTCCTTGATAATCTCCCAGCCGTTACGTTCAGCAACTGCTCTGAGTTCCAGCAATTGGTTCTCAGTGGTCTGACCGTCTGTTGAAACACGGGCGTAGAGTGCTACCTGTTTTTTCTTCATGGATCTATAGCTCCTGCTTTTTGAATGACTATGAGCAGGATACTAGTTCAAAGAGGTACAGAAAACAAGTGTTATCAGTACCAACAAACTGGAACAGCTAAGCGATTGTTTTATAGAGTGACAAGTCTGCTAATTTCAATAGGGTTATCTGTACCCTCTTATCTATTCAACGATCAATACACAAGCAAGTGACAAACCTTATTAGGCATACATCGGAAAATAGAAGTCAGCTCTTAGCTGAGTGCCGAGAATAGACGGCTTCGAGAAGTAGCAGCAATGTCTAACTTGCATGGTAGGTGACATATTGAAGAACTAAATAGACCTAAATTAAAAATATATATAATTAATTCATCCAAAAGCTTGCATTTCACGATTTAAATCTGTAAGCTCTGAAACAGCGAGCAGACCTTTGATGCAAGCTTTTTCAAGATAATAGAAATGACTTGGTCACAATAAAACCTCTTCTAACCTCTTCTCTTTTAAGCCACTGAAAAGCCTCTAACACGCAGGCGTAAAAAAACCCACTCAAGCACAAGTCCTGAGCAGGTTTTGGACCGCTGTCACGAAAGAATCGATCTATGCAGTCACGTAGCAATGATATTGTAGATCGATTCTTCCATTTTTAAAACATTTTTTTGATGGAGTAACCTACTTATGGTCACTAATAGCACCTACTGCAATTCATTAGCTAACAACACATGCAACATAGCCAAATCGAATGGCGCCGATATCAACAGCTTGACCCACCATCTTCGCACTATCGTCCCTATTGATAGATTCCCATTACGAGACTGGGACGATACAGAGCATCTTCTCACCCAAGCCTTAGAAAGACTTTCACAAGACCACCCCAAAGAGAAAGTGCAGGTATTCGCCAGAGGCATCCTCAAACATCAATAAGTAACTTCCTACAATAGAACGGTGATAACAAAAGTCATCATCGTTCTATTACTTAAAAATAACCAATCAAGGAACCAAAACAACATGATGAAAGTTTTTGATGACTTAATAATGCCAGATGTGCTGATGCCAGCCCTAAAAAAACTACCTAGTGAGATACTTATCTCGTTTTTATCATCAGGCGCTCCTTTACTTTACTTCTATTTCAACTCCAACAACATTGGAGAACTACATAGCAATCTAAAAAGCAACATCACAAACGATGAGATGCTTGTATACATCATCTTCTTCTTTTTTTTATTTATCTTAACCGCAAAGATCAGAGACCTTTATCGAAATGAGATAATGAAAAAAATTTACAACGTTGTCTATAACGTAAGCTGTGGAATTACAAACGTATACCGAGTAGCAGCTGGCGTCATACTAGCTTTACCACTCGTTTGGTATATCAGTGAACCAAAAACACTGACTGCCACTATAGCGTTATACCTTCTAGTTTTGGGACTTTCTTTCGCAGGTATGTCATCATTACTTTCAGCCATACACGAACGAACTCAATTAATATTTCAGAATCAAAAATTTATGTAAAAAATGTCCGGACATGTCCCAATTAGTGTTCGCTAATTTGTAGCTCAAACCGTTTACTTGTATATTGCAGATACTTCATTGCGTTAGCTATTACAAACTCAAGGAAGCTACAATAATAAATACTGACAAGGGCTAGCTAGCAGGATGCTAGAACGGAGTCGGTTAATATAATAAGGATTTCAAAATGAAAAAACTAACAGCACTACTTGCCATGCTTGCTCTTCTTGGTGGAGGCTCTGTAATCGCAACTAATATCATTGCTACAGATCACGGTCATAGTGATAACTCTACTGTTTCTCATAGTGGTCGAACGAATTCTGAAGGCTGTCATAATGATAATATTAATGGCGGTTACCACTGCCATTAAGCATTACTGATAGAGACTTTAAGCCACCTTCTCACGGTGGCTTTTTGTAGCTGCATCCTAAATAAATTTAACATAAGAGATTTGGCCATGTATCCAAGCGGGACAGTTTTAAGATTAGATTTCGGCACTTTTTCACATTATGGAATAGCAGATGGCTTGGGTAGTGTTATTCATAACTCCAAGAAACGTTTAAAAGTCACTAAAGAATCATATGAGGATTTTGCTGACGGAAAAGAAATACTTGAGAGTGATATTACTAGTGAAAATCCTAGTAAAGCAGTTGCTATGGCTCAAAGATATATAGGTATGCCATACGACTTATTAATTTCGAATTGTGAACAGTTTGTTCGTCTATGTCATGGGCTAGAAGTGGAAAGCACTCAGGTACAACAATATATGTTAGCAGCACTAGGGGCTGGTATAGCTCTTAGTAGTGATAATCCTTATGTTAAAACAGCTGGTGGAGCAACAGCGCTTGCTAGTCTTCTGACGCCTGCCGAAGATAGCCCCTTTAAGAATGCTGCTGTCCTGACACTAATTGCTTTAGGTGTAGTCGCTCTTAGCTCTTAGTATGAACTAATCAGTTTTAGAAAAATGACAAAGTTGTTCTTATGTATCTGATGATGAACTTAAAGATTTGATAATCAGTGGTGATGAGTTTCTTTGGATAGTACCTAATGACAATGATACAAATCAAACTGACAGCACTGGCTGTGCGTATGATCGTATAGTTGTAACCGAAAAACTAAACATGACTATGCGGATAATAGGGCGTTATTAACATTTTTGACAAAATATTTTCAGGCCATCATGTGGTTTGGTCTGAGTTTTATGTAATATAAAAATAATCTAAAGTATTTAATTTTATTAATTATATCTATAAATTAATCCAAGGGAACTAGCTTGTGAATGAATCATTTGATTTTGAAATATATGAACCACCTAAAGGCAGGAGATATTGGGTAGTAAAAGCAGATGCTGGACGTTATTACAGTACTTTTATAGAAAATTCCGTGATTTCAATTGGGCATTTAAATGATTTTGTAAATGAGCCTACTGCTTTAAATCCTTTTAATTCTACATCTAGAGAATTAAAAGATAGAATGACAGTAAAAAGAAAAGGTAAAGATTACTTTAATCCTAATAATTATGGGCAAGTGAACTCTTTCGTCAATGAAATGAATGTTGGTGACTGGGTAATTACTAAGACATCAGAATTTATTTGCATTGGTCAAATAAGGTCTCAAGCACGTTTAGAAACTAGTGTCATAAAGCATATTATAAATAAAGGGGAACCATATGAAAGGCAAATAAGCATGGATTTCATGCTTAGACGTGATGTGTGCTGGGGGCCTACAGTGAAGATGTCTCATTTGCCTACTGATATATTTATAAGCTTAAGATCTCCTATGACGCTATATAATATCGATAAACATATGGAAAGTATTTACTACACGTTATATCCATTTTATAAAATTGACAATTCTCTGCGTTTTTCAATACGAATTAATAAAGAAAGTGAAATTCATAATTTATATTTAGTAAAGTTGTTCGAGTATTTGAATGAGCTTGAGTTTCTTTCTCATGCTGATATTCAAGAAGGTGACTTAGAAGAAATTTACATAAAGTTTGTTGAAAGTGGGTTGTTTAATCTTTCTACACAGGCTAGTTTTCACTCCCCAGGAGATGTATGGGCAAAGGTTTTTCTCGAAAACAAACAAATGTTTAAAGCTGTTCTTATTTATTCAATGTTATTTGGTAATAGTGTTTTAGGTTTTGACGGAGTGTTTGATTTAGAAAGTCGACAGAATATTATCGGTGCATTAATTGAAAGAGTAGATATGAATGCAATTCAAGAGACGGTTAAGGAGTTGAATTTAAGTATGCCTAACTATGATACTGAAGAAATAGAAACTGATTTTGAATCGAGTAGCATTCTTACAAAAGTTTAACTGAATAAAATATTACCTACTAAGTAAATTCTGACAATAAGGTTTTCTTTTTTATGGTTGATAACAAAACGTTAATTGTAGTTGGGGCAGGGGCAAGCAAAGAGGTGGATCTGCCTACAGGGGAAGAGCTTAAAAATATTATTGCTGATTACTTGAATTTTAAACAAGACGATTTTTTTAATGAAAGATCCGGCGGAGATAAAATTATTTATGAAGCATTAAATATGTGTACCCATAAACAAACTGGCAATACCATGTCAGATTTTGTAGCAACTGGAAAGCGTATGCATAATGCTATGCCTCAAGTATTATCTATTGATAATTATATAGACCAGCATAAAGGTAATTCTAGGGTAGAGTTATGCGGTAAGTTGGCTATTGTAAGGTCAATCCTTGAGGCAGAGAAACAAAGTCTTTTATATTTTGATATAAACAAAAAAGAGAAGTTTAAGGCCGAAGGAATCCAATCTACTTGGTTTAATAGTTTTTGGAAGCTGCTTACAGAACATAGTTCAAAAGAAGACCTTAGTGAACGTTTTGAATCTGTTTCTTTAATTGTATTTAATTATGATCGTTGTATAGAACATTTTCTATATCATTCATTATTAAATTGTTATTTTATGGATGAAAGTGAAGCTGCCGATTTAGTTAGTAGAATTAATATTTACCACCCCTATGGCTCAGTAGGCACATTACCTTGGCAAAATAAAAAACCTAGAATTGGATTTGGTGCTACTCCTACGGCTACTCAATTATTAAACCTCACAACCAAAATTAAAACATTTACAGAGGGAACTGACGCTGAATCAAGTGAGATTATCAGTATTAAAAATCTATATAGAGAAGCAAAAACAGCAGTGTTTCTTGGCTTTGCATTTCATAAGCTTAATCTGGAGCTAATCAAACCGAATTTAATCGGTTCTACTGAGTATCAAGAAATGAATTGCTATGCTACCGCAAAAGGTATGTCTGAGAGTAACTGTGAGCTTGTTAAAAAGGATATTAAAGGCTTGTATCGTCTTTCAGAATTTAGTCGGATTAATGTAAGAGATATGGCCTGTGCTGACTTATTTAATGAATACTGGAGAAGCTTGGCTATATAGTAGAGTTGACACTAAAAAAGAACTCATAAAGAGTCCTCTTAAAGATTATTTAAAGTTTTTTTAAACTGTCCTACATGTAGTAGTTACATGTAGTAGTTTATGATTTCCTTGTCATTTGCGTCCTTGTTTTCACCTTGTTTTTCAATGACTTACAGTCATGTCGTAAAATTGGTGGAGATGGCGGGACTCGAACCCGCGTCCGCAAGTACTCCGCTTTAGGCTCTACATGCTTAGTTTCGCCTTTTAATTTAATCGCTTAAGCTCCGGCAGATCAGGATTTTAAGCAACGAGTCT
>Ga0316207_10004329_pt1 | contig 12384 bp, 10 predicted proteins | sample 6weekpyrite_MG_FD_204943 | JGI IMG/M metagenome (GOLD analysis project Ga0316207, IMG submission 204943) | Microbial mat bacterial communities from mineral coupon in-situ incubated in ocean water Damariscotta River, Maine, United States -... | ecosystem: Environmental > Aquatic > Marine >... | reverse complement strand
GCCAATAACGATGCTATCCATCAAACATTACCTAGAACTCATAAAGCCGCTAGCATATCAAAGCTTGATGTAGTTCACAGCTTAAACTCTCCGGTATTCCAGTCTTAACCACTTATCGGGAAAACCGCTTTCTTAGTCGTTTAGCATGTGCGAATAAAGACTAAATCAACTATAAAGTAGGGTATGAAGGTAAAAACAGATATCGATGGCTTCAGTTTAATAGAAATGCTTATAGCCTTGACGGTAATAGGCATCGGAATAGCCGTTACATTACCAGCTATGCAAAATTTTACCAATGCGAACCGACAAGCTGAACAAATCAACAAGCTCGTTGGGGATATAACATATGCCAAGAGTGAAGCAATAAAGAGAGGAACAACGGTTACTATTTCTCAGCTCAAAGATGCCGATGATAAAGTCATAGGCACTGATGGAAATTGGTTTAGCGGATGGGAAATAAAATCTGGCACAGATGAATTAAAGAAAACGCCAGCTTTTGATATAAAATCGGTCACCTTACTCGAAACATCCAATGCGACAAGTATTAGCTTTTCAGCTTCAGGTCGAACAAATACCAGCAAAACTTTTCAATTATGTGGACCAGATCTGGGAAAAGACACTGACAAAGAGCTCTCTATTTCAGTTGTTGGTCGCATAACTATCGATAAATATGACTGTACTGCAACACCTGAACCACCTCCATCCTAACTACTGATAACAGACTACTTATTACTATGAACAAATATACTAATCAATTGCTGACTCAAAAAGGCTTCTCTTTAATAGAAGTTATGGTTGCGATGGTCATTTTTTCAATCGGACTACTTGGTCTGGCTGGTCTACAATCACTCGGATTATCAACTAACCAAACGGCTTATCTAAGAACAACAGCAATGCAACAAGCCTACAATATGGCGGATAGAATTAGAGAAAATCCAGCCGGTGTTGAAAGTAACAGTTATGACACTCTTACAAGTACAACACCGAGTTCTGAAAAAAACTGTATTAAAGAATCTTGTAACCCTGGTCAACAGGCAGCTTTTGATTACTTTGAGTGGTTTACATCTAATGCTGAACTACTCCCTAATGGACGTGGAACGGTTACGGGTACTGGTAACCAGCTCTTAATTTGCGTTATGTGGAATGAATTAAACTTAACAGGAAATCCTGGTACACCTGATTGCTCAGGTGAAGATGATTATGATCCCACTACGCAATTAAAATTTTATACTCTACTTATTGATAAATAATATGATGCAAAAAAATAAATCTTTTCTGTTTAAGCTCTCTTCTAATTCCTTAACAAGCCAACGTGGCATAACCCTTATTGAATTAATGGTCGCCATGGCAGTAAGCAGTGTAATCATGTTAGGTGTTAGCAATATTTATTTCTCCTCAAAAAAATCATATGTAATTCATGACGAGTTCGCACGACTACAGGAAAATAGCCGATATGCTTTTGATGTTTTGGCATCCGATATCCGACATGCAGGATACAAGGGGTGCGCAGCTGGAAATAGCGAAGAAACTATTGAGAATGATCTAAACGATACTAATAATGCCACCTGGGATTTTGCAACGGGCGTTATGGGTTATGAAGCTGCGGGAACAGACATTAACAACGCAGACAAAGGTGTGACCGCCTATGTTGCCGCCGGCAGTAGCAATACCGGTTTATGGAGTACCGCTAAGGATTTACAAACCAGTGATGGAAATATTTCTGAAAATCCTGATGCTACAATTGCAAATTTAGCTGTTGCAGGTTCAGATATTCTCGTCTTAACCACTACCGAAGGTACCGGTGTTCTCTTAACAGACTCTAACAATGGATCCGCAAACTTTGAAGCTGAGGATATTGGTGGCACTAACAAATTAGATAGTAACGGTTGTATTAATGGGTTTTGTGACGATGATATAGTCATGGTATCAGATTGCACTAAAGCCATCATCTTCCAAATAACAAATGTATCGACAGGCGGCGGCCCGGGAACTTTTAAAATTGTTCATTCAAAGAAAAATTCTATTGACCCCGGTAATAAATCTGCTGCGTGGAAAGGAGAATATGATTTTGAGGAAGGTTCTGAATTAATGCGATTGATAACTAAAACTTACTTTGTTGGTGTTCCTAATACAGATGCATCTAAGAAAGATTTTCATCCGTCTTTATACGTAAGGGAAAATGGAGGCGACCCTATACCTCTTATTCAGGGCGTGGAAAACATGCAAATACTATATGGGGTAGATGAAACTGGAGATGGTGCCGTTAATCGTTTCTATTCTGCAGATGATGTTCCCAATGTGGATGAGAACAACCTGACAACTTTTGATGGTGTCGTGAGCATTCGAATAAGTTTATTAGTTCGAACACCGGAGCCATTACCAGGTGTATCTCGTTCACAAACAGCTGCCAATGCTATTAATTACCAATTAATAAGCCCACTTGAAAACTCCTCTATTACAATAGATCCTATTGCAGAAAATGATACGAGCGATCGACACATGAGAAAAGTTTATACTTTTACTGTAGCGAGACGGAATTAAATCTTATGAGAAATAAATTCATTTCAGGTTTACAAAAACAAACCGGCGCTGTACTTATATTAAGTTTGGTAATGTTATTTACATTAACTCTGATTGGTGTCAGCACACTCAATACAACTAACCTTGAAGAAAAAATGGCCGGTAATACTCGAGACCGCCATATCGCTTTCCAGGCAGCAGAATCGGCAATTCGTGCAGCTGAAGAAATTATTCTTGAGATAGATAATCCTGAAATACAGTTTGTAGATGATGGCACTAAAGGCAGATACTCTACTGGTAACGGCCCAACTACTGCCAATGCAATCGATGACACATGGTGGTCTTCCAATAACACAGAAACTCACAAAACCAATTCGAAAAACATTAAAACCGAACCAGTATATGTAATTGAATACCTCGCTCAAAAATCTGAGAATTTAAATATACTTGGTGGACAGGAATCCGGTGGGGAAGAAGTTGCCGCGATACGTTTGTTCCGCATCACCGCCAGAGGAACGGGGCTAACAGACAATTCAACTGTTGTCATTCAAACTACTTTCGGCAAAGAGTTATAACGAATGATACTTATTATCCCTCAAAAATTTTCAAGAACTTTCTTTTCGGAAGCTGCAGGTCTTTTATTATGAAACTAAGATACTCTACTTTTATTGTTAGTCTATATAGTATGTTAAGCCTCACGAGTGGACAGTCGATTGCTGGCCCCGGCACCTTAGTCAATAGTCCATTATTCTTAAATACCTCAGCGCCACCCAATATTATGTTTGTAGTCGATAACTCTCGCTCAATGGCTCATGTGGCTGAAGAGGATTACTCCCAAAATCCTGACTCAGATAGATATAACAAGACAACAACCTATATTAAAAATTGCACCTCACCGGTTGCTAGTGACCAGAAGGTCTATATATTTATTGATAGTGATGGCGAACCTAAAGTCCGTTTCTCACATGATAGCGGTACTGAGTTCGAAGTCGATTACAATTCCGGCAACATTTCTACTGGCGACATCTGCTTTGATCCAACGACTAATTACAGTGCTGGGCTTAATGCAACAGATGGAAATGAGCCCGAATTTAATTTTACAGCCCTCTATACTGGGAACTATTTAAACTGGTATTTCACAAAAGACAACACCAGTAATACTGGCGGTAGTGTAGGTACTGACTGGGAATCATCGCAACGTATAAAACCCGGTACACAAACTCGTAAAACCATCGCAGAGGATAGTCTCTCAAGCCTGGTAACAGCGCTTGAAGTCTCTGATGTTGATATACGCTTAGGTTTGGCAACGTTTAATGACGGCTCATCTGGTGCAAAAATACTGGATGAAATTAAACTCCTTAACACAACTCAACGCGACAGTATAAAATCTAACCTTACTAGTTTAGGAACTGGCTTTGGCACCCCATTAGCTGAAACACTTCATCAAATTGGACGTTACTTTATAGGTGAAAGTGGTACTGAGAATAATGGAAACTTATCACCAGGTGCAGGCGATAATGATACCAATGGGGAATACAAAGGCAACCTTACAATTCATCCTGATACAGCAAGTAAAGAAGATGTTGATGTCGATACTTTATTTGCAAACGAACCAAAACCAAATAGTAGCCGTCAATCACCAATACAATACTGGTGTCAGAGTAATTTCGCAGTTGTGATGACCGATGGTCTACCTACAGTTGATGGCGAACTTGCTGGTGAAATTCCAAACGCCTTTCAAGACTATGATAGTGATTGTGATGGTGCAGACCCAGCCTGTGGTGTTAGGGATATGAAAGATACCTCACTAGGTTATAAATATGAAGACCTCGCCTTTTCTCCAAGTGATTTTTTCGATGATGTTGCTCAGGCAATGTACGAAATCGATCTTCGACCAGACATAAATGACTATGATGGCAACCCCATTAAAAATAATGTAACTACCTATACAATAGCTTTTGCTGATCAGGATGCGCTAAACAATAAACTTATTCAAGATGCCGGTACTCAAGGTGGTGGTGAAGCTATCAACGCGGCAGATGGCCAGGATTTAATTAAAAAATTTACTGAAGCAACCAACGCTATTCTGTCTACAATATCTTCAGCTGCATCCGTTACTTTTAGCAGTAGCGCCTTAGGTGGAGAAAATGCGATTTACCTGTCAGAGTTTAGTACCTCGCGTTGGAGCGGAGAAATATTTTCATTTTCTATTAATGATGAAAACAAGCTGACTGGAGGCTTTGTTGATTTTTCGTGCACAGCTGATGTCGATAACAATTGCTGGTTGGCATCAACCCATCTGGATGCTTTAGCCTATAACAAGGCTTCTGAAATTTTTGTCAATAAAAGACAAATATTAACTTTTGATTCAGCAAACAAAAAAGGAATTCCTTTCAGAGCCCCTGTCGACTTTTCAGCGCCATCAACCAATGAACTTACATCAGCAATGGTTAACGATTTGTGTGCAGGGCCTGATGCACCAGAGGTTTCGGGTACGGCCTGCACAAGCGGAACAACCGGCCCTTCACCAACGGCTAAAGAAAAAAGCCAGGAGTATGTTGAACAGATGGTTAACTATATCCGGGGAGACAGAACCTATGAAGATATAACCAAAACCCCTACTTTTCGTACTCGTCAGACTGTACTGGGTGACATTATTCATGCAGCACCCGTCTTTATAGGAAGTCCGACACTCCCATGGCGTTCAGATGAAAAAGATAATCCTTTTGGTGTTGCCGGCAATCGCTATTCAGATTTCAGAGATACTCACAAAGATCGAACCAATGTCTTATATGCGTCATCCAACGATGGAATGTTACATGCGATTCGTGCAAAGGATAAATCTGCGACCCCTGGAGACAGAGAGCTGGGTGGCGATGAAATATTTGCCTTTATGCCAGAATTTATTTTTTCTGACGAAGCAAACAAAGGCTATCACTATCTGGCAACACCAACGTATGAGCATAAGTATTATCTCGATCTCTCCCCTACCTTTTCTGATTATTACGGACGAACAAAAGACTCAGCTCAAGCAGACTTTAAAACTGCATCAGATGACTGGCATACAATCTTAATTGGTGGTTCCAGAGGTGGCTCCAAGAAAGGAATATTTGCCCTTGATGTTACTAACCCTGAAAACATTAATGAAGCCAATGCTGCAAATGCTGTCCTGTGGGAGTTTACCTCCGCACATGATTCAGATCTCGGTCATACCTTCAGTCAACCTACCGTTGCTTTAACTTCAGCGACAACAGGTTCTGGACCGACAAAACGCAACAGATGGGCTGTTATATTTGGCAATGGTTATCAACATGATGACGGTAGCGCTTATCCCGCCGGCGTAACATGTCGCGCTTATCTTTACATCGTATTTTTGGATGGCGGCTTAGACGGCGTTTGGACGGCAGGAACAAATCCATCAACTGCCGACTACATTAAAATTGATACTAAAGTTGGCTCTACTGCAGCAACGGGTGAGTGCAATGGCTTATCCTCCCCAGCATTGGCTGATTTAAATGGTGACCAGGTTCTGGACCGTGTTTACGCTGGTGACGTACAAGGAAATATGTGGGCTTTTGATTTAACTGATTCCAGTGATTTCAAAGTCGCCTACGGTAATAAAACTAAACCTGAACCATTATTTAAAGCGAAAGATTCTAATGGTAAATCGCAACCGATAATGATGCACCCACGTATATCAAGATCGAATCATGAGAGAGTTAATGGCCTCAGGGTACCCATGGTTTTGTTCGGAACGGGCAAATATCACACAACGGCTGATAATATCAGTACGGATAATATCCATACGTTTTATGGAATCTTAGATGATTTCGGAGGTAATGCGACTGATGCCCGAGCTGCTGTAGATTTAGTTGAACAGACATTAGATGAATCAACAATTAATGATGTTGATGGTTTTGAAGTAACCCTAAGAAGTATAAGCAATAATCCGGTAGACTATGGAAGTAAGTTTGGCTGGTATATAGATCTATCAGGCAAAAATACTATACTGGGTGATGGAGAAGAACGCGTTATAGTAACGCCTGTTGTTATTCCATATAAAAATAAGTTTGGTCAAATAGAAGAAGTTGTATTTTTCAATACCCTTATACCCAACTCAACGATATGCGGCTCTGGCGGCTCTGGTTGGTTAATGGCTGTTAATACAGTAACCGGTGCAGCTCCACAATTCTCAGTTTTTGATGCGAATCATGATGGAGTCGTTGATGATAAGGATACAACGACTGACGGGGATATTGCGGTTGGTGAGAAAATTGATGGTATACCCTCTGGCTCTGGCTTTTCAGATGGCTTTCAATATACCAATACTAGTGGCAGAAAAAAACACAAACGAAAAACTAAAGATAATGATAAGGACTTCTTCGGACGTTACTCCTGGCGTGAATTACGTTCAGATAATTAAGTTGAAATATCAAATATTAAAGTTGGTAAGTATATGATGCGCTTTATAGTTAGAAATGGTTTATATACAGGTTATTATTCAAATCGACGTTCTGGATTTAGTCTGATTGAATTGTTAGTTGTTCTCGCCATTATTGGAATAATTTCAGCGATTGCTATTCCATCATACATAGAGCAAACAAGAATTGGGAAAAGGTCTGAAGCTGTCGCCGCGACAAATGCAGTTGCCCTGGCTCTAACTCAATTCGCATCGGATACTGGAACATTTGTGTGGGATGATGCTCCTAATCCAGTCGATAAAACAGCACCCCATGCGCATAATCGTTTCCGTCCTCAAGCTAAAGTTGGCGACAAAAGCGACGGCTCTAAAGATGATAGTGTTTGTGCTCAAGAAAGAGGCTTTCGTTGGGCTACGGATGGAGATGGTCAATATGAATCTTGTTATGGTAACTATAAAATTACTGTTAATGTCATTGATGGTACTGAGTTTACGATAACAACTACTGCCATTAATGAACAAGCTAAAGATTTAGAATGCGCCCAATTTATTCTTAACAACTTAGGCGAGAAAAAAATCAAGGATGAATCTGCAGACAAAGTGAGTTCGGTAAAACGATGCTGGGGAAGTAGTTAAATGAATACTCTTCTCGTTGTTTAATTGAAAGGAGATATAAAGTGAAGTATTTTTTAACAAGTATATTAATATTGCTCAGTTTTTCTATTAGTCTAACAAGTTATGCAAGTGCTGGTTGCACCCATTCAAAATCATTATATGAAAGTGGAAAGTACGAGCGTGCCTTTAAAATAGCATCTACCTACGCAAAATATGGCGATGCCTGTGCTGAATACTATCTAGGGTTGATGTATTTGGGAGGAAAAGGCGTAACAGCTGACGGTCAAAAAGGCGACAAGTATCTCCTTAGTGCAGCTAAAAAGGGCTATCAACCGGCTATAGACTATATAGCAAGTATCGCGCCTTAAAAGAGATAGGATAACTTCCCGGTACTATTTCAATTCCTTTGGCAAAGAAAACACCACGGTTTCTTTAACACCCTGGTTCTGAATAATATCTTTTGCCGCAACGCCCCACTCCTGTAAGCGCTGTAATACCCGTTCAACTAAAACCTCCGGGGCTGAAGCGCCTGCCGTTAAACCGATTTTGCTTTTACCGTCCAGCCAGTTTTGCTCAATTTCTTTTTCATTATCGACCAAATAAGCTGGTATATTCAATCGAGCAGCGACCTCACGTAAACGGTTTGAGTTAGAGCTGTTAGGTGAGCCTACAACAAATAATACATCACAGGATTCAACTAATTCTTTAACGGCATCCTGTCGGTTCTGGGTGGCATAGCAAATATCGTCTTTTTTAGGACCCTGTATTTGCGGGAACTTTTTCCTGAGTGCTTTAATAATCTCAGCTGTATCATCCATTGATAACGTTGTTTGAGTAAAGTAGGCCAACTTATCTGGGTCTTTTATTTTTAGCGTGGCGACATCATCAACAGTTTCGACCAGGTAGATTTCACCACCATGACGATCATCAAACTGACCCATGGTGCCCTCTACTTCCGGGTGCCCCTGGTGACCAATTAAAATACATTCCTGGCCTGTATCACTAAAGCGCGACACTTCCATATGTACCTTAGTTACTAATGGGCATGTTGCATCGAAGATCTTAAAGTTACGCGCTTTGGCTTCTGCTCGTACAGCTTGCGACACACCATGGGCACTGAAGATTAATGTGGCGTTTTCAGGAACCTCGGCTAAATCTTCTATAAAGATGGCACCTTTATCGCGTAAGCCATCGACTACAAATTTGTTATGCACAACTTCATGTCGAACATAAATAGGCGCACCAAATAATTCAAGAGCTCTTTCAACTATTTCAATAGCACGATCGACGCCGGCACAAAAACCACGGGGGTTTGCAAGCAGAACCTGCATTAATCGTCTTTCCCTGTTATTACATCTGCTTCAATCGTGTCGCCATTGGCGATCGCATCGAGTTGCGCCTGACTCGGAGTAATTTTAAGGATTTCGACATCAAAAGTAACTTCAAAGCCGGCACAAGGATGATTAAAGTCAACCGTCACTTCTTTTTCGTTGATCGCTTTTATTGTACCGGGAATAGCCTCACCTGATGGCGTCTGAAATTCTATAATTACCCCTTCTTTTAAATCAAAGGAATCATTAAACTCTTCACGCGGCATGACATGAATATTTTCTTCATCAGGGAAACCAAAAGCGTCGACTGGCTCTATCGATAAACATTGTTTATCGCCTTCTTTCAACCCATATAACATCATCTCCAGCCCTTCGATTAAACTGCCATCACCCATGGTAAAGGTAATCGGTTCATTTTCATCGGTGCAATCGGCGATGGTTCCATCCGGTAAGCTCAATGTAAAAAATAGTGTAACCTCGCTACCAGGTCCAATCGTCATTGCACTTAATTCTGTCATCTTAAAAACTCTTTATTAATCCACAATATTACAAATAAATATAATATTAACTAATGCTTTTGTTTAGTTTCTTAAATACATTCGGAAACAAGGTATCAATTATTAATATCACCACACCAACTGTAATAGCCGAGTCAGCAATATTAAATGCCGGCCACGATAATTTATCGCCATCTACCTTAATATAGATCTCGATAAAATCAACGACATAACCAAACCTGACTCTGTCGATTAAGTTACCAACAGCACCACTTAAAATAAGCGAAAATGCAATTGCCTGCATTTTTTCCTCAGGTTTCAATTTTTTAATCCATAAAACTAAAACCACACTGACAATTAAAGAAATAATTGTAAACAACCAACGTTGCCAACCACCAGCATCACTTAAAAAACTGAATGCGGCTCCTTCATTATGCATTAAGGTAAAATTAAAACTCGGCATAACGGCAACTGCTTTATACATTGTTAACTCAGCCGTAGCGATGGCTTTGGTAACCTGATCGGCCAGAACCATAATACCGGCAAATAACATCCATTTACGCAAAATAACGCTCCTCTCCCTTGCCATCTATATTATCTATACAACGCCCACAGAGTTCGGGGTGCTTAGTGTCACGACCAACCTCTTCTCGTAAATGCCAGCAACGTGTGCACTTTCCATCTTCGGTTTTAGTGACAGTCACCCAAATCTCATCATTGCTTGAAAGGGTTGTATGAACTGAATCGGCGGGAGGATTATCAACTATTAATTCCACTGCCGCATTCGATGTGATTAACACAAAACGCAGTTCATCCTGCAAACTATTCAATACATCAAAAATTTCACGTCCACAGTGAATCGTGACACTGGATTCCAGCGCTGAACCAATAACACCATCAGCTCTTAACTGTTCCAATTCTTTATAGACGGCATCACGTACTTCTGAAATTTTTTGCCACTGTTGTATGGCGATCTCTGAATCAGTTTCTTTGGCATAACATTCAGGTAACGCATACCAGGTATTCAGGAAAACAGATTCTTCTCGCTGAGTTTGCTTACCATCAGCATAGACTTTATTCGCGGGCATAGCCTGCCATAAATCTTCTGCGGTAAAACTAAGTATCGGTGCTATCCATAAGGCCAGTGCTTCGACAATATAGTACATTGCTGTCTGTGATGAACGTCGTCCAGTACTATTAGCCTGCATGGTGTATTGCCGATCTTTGGTTATATCGAGATAAAAACTACCAAGCTCTATCGCACAAAAATTATGGATCATCTGGTAAATGCTATGGAACTCATAGTTTTCATATGCGGACTGAATTTGTTTCTGCAATCGCGATGTTTTTTCAATTGCCCATTTATCAAGATCCAGTAACTTATCAGCCGGCACACAATCTTTAGCGGGATCAAAGTCGTTTATATTTGATAGTAAATATCGTGCGGTATTTCTGATCCGACGATAAGCATCAGATGCACGTTTTAAAATTTCATCAGAGACAGCAATTTCAGCTGTATAATCTGTTGATGCTATCCAGAGTCGAATAATGTCTGCACCCAGATTATTAATAACTTTCTGGGGAGCAATCACATTCCCTTTAGACTTGGACATCTTCTGGCCTTTCGCATCCACCGTAAAACCATGGGTTAATGCTGACTTATAGGGGGCAACACCTTGCATGGCAATGGACGTTAATAGCGAAGACTGGAACCAGCCACGATGTTGATCAGAGCCTTCCAGATAAAGATCGGCAACAGGGTATTTATCAACACCGACTTGTTGATTCATCACCGCATAATGGGTTACACCGGAATCAAACCATACATCCAGCGTATCGGTTACTTTTATATAACTTTCAGCATCATCACCAATCAGTTCTTTTGCATCTAAATCAAACCAGGCATCGATGCCTTGTTGTTCAATTTTTTGTGCAACTGTTTCAATCAAGGAAATACTATCCGGATGCAGTTTTGAGGTTTCTTTATGCACGAACAAGGCAATCGGCACACCCCAGGTACGTTGTCGCGAAATGCACCAGTCTGGACGACCTTCAACCATTTTTTCAATCCGCGCTTCGCCCCAGGATGGCATCCAGCGAGTATCTTTTATTGCTGCCAGCGCTTTGTCCCTTAAACCATTTTGTTCCATACTGATAAACCACTGCGGGGTCGCCCGAAAAATGATTGGCGTTTTGTGTCGCCAACAATGTGGGTAGCTATGATTTAATGCCGCGTCATGAACAAGCTTGGCTTTAGTCTTAAGAATTTCAACAACGGCATTATTTGCTTTAAAAACGTGTTGCCCTTCAAACAAAGGCGTTCCTTTAACAAAAGTACCATCCGCACCAACAGGATTATCCACTTTTAATTTATAGCGTTGACCTACAACGTAATCGTCCTGACCATGACCGGGCGCGGTATGAACACAACCTGTACCCGCTTCATGTGTTACGTGGTCGCCTAAAATAACGGGGACTTCACGGTCATAAAATGGATGCGCCAGCTTTAAACCTTCCAGATCTTCACCGGCACACTTACCAACAACAGTATAATCAGATACATCATAACGTTGCATAGTGTCATCGACCATATCGGAAGCCACAACAATACATTCAGGCACATGTTCATTAATACTTTCAACGACAACAAGGCTGTAATCAAATGTTGGATTAACTGCAACGGCCTGGTTAGCGGGTAGAGTCCAGGGAGTGGTTGTCCAGATAATGACAGAAATCACTTTACCTTTTAATAACTCAGTATTGATATCCGTACAACGAACTTTTAAAGCTTCATCATCCAGTACTTCAAATCGCACATCGATTGCAGGCGATTTTTTGTCTTCGTACTCAACCTCTGCTTCAGCCAGTGCCGAACCACAATCAACGCACCAGTGCACGGGTTTAGAACCTTTATGTAAGTGCCCTGCTTCAATAATTTTACCCAGGCTACGAACAATATCGGCTTCGGTTTTAAAGTTCATGGTGAGATAAGGATTATCCC
>Ga0316207_10004326_pt1 | contig 12393 bp, 11 predicted proteins | sample 6weekpyrite_MG_FD_204943 | JGI IMG/M metagenome (GOLD analysis project Ga0316207, IMG submission 204943) | Microbial mat bacterial communities from mineral coupon in-situ incubated in ocean water Damariscotta River, Maine, United States -... | ecosystem: Environmental > Aquatic > Marine >... | reverse complement strand
ATCATGCTAACAAAATAAATTTACTTTGCACGCTTTAAGCTGTTTCGATCAAAGTCACGTTGACGAAATCCATTTTTAAACTTATATGATTTCCATAATAATGTCGTGCTTTTACCCGTTTGATGGTTCACCATTTCTAAACGGGCAGGACGCCAATATTTATTTAAATATTTTTTATAATCATGCTGTGTTAATGTTTTTAACAGGCTTCTCTTACGATCATAAAATTCAATTTTTAAAGGCTGATACATTTCTTTATCAATCCATGCAACCTGCTTGGTATAACCTGATTTTTTATATTGAGGATATTGCTCTAACACAAAAACATCTCTGCCATTGTATTTATCATCTTTAATAAACTTATATTTATATTTTTCCACTTCCTGTGAAGAAATATCTTCATAAGCAAATTCACTTCCCATAAATGGGCCTGATTTATTTGAAGATGAAATACGCTTTACGCGTTTTAAAGCCGGCAAATACAACCACTGTTCATCTGGTTTTAATGTATGAGTAAAACTTAAAAAAGCCGTTCCTTTAACATCTCGCGGCGTATCAAAAATTGTCAGCGACTTATCACCATCACTATCAACCTCTAATGTCTTTCCTCTGATTTCCCGTGTGCTTTCAGAACCCTGGCTATTTCTCAGGATCATTTTCATAACCGTCGCTTGATCTCCCCAGCCTTGATCACGTTTATCTGCTTCTACTGCGATCGCCATTCCCTTTTCTTCTGCTGTCTCTGCATACACAGTTCCTGCAAAAGCAACAAGGCTGAATAATAAAATTATTCCCTTCATGATTTTTTCTCCAGTTTCATTAATAATGGTGGCAAGAAGAAGAAATCTGCGATTAAGGCAAAAGCAATAACCGCAGACGTTAGCATCCCCATGTCAGAATTCATTTTAAAGTGCGATTGTGCAAGCACCACAAAACCTGCAACAAGAACAATTGATGTTGTTAATAATGCACGACCAACATGTTTAAAAGCATAACGTACTGCATCTTGTGGATTATAACCATGTTCACGTTTTGCCCGTAAATATTTACTTAAAAAATGCACCGTATCATCAACGACAATACCTAATGTCATCGTAGTAACTACTGATAAAGCCAGGCCAACTTCACCGATTAATAGCCCCCACAAACCAAACCCCATTGCGGCAGGTACAAGATTAGGGAGCATACTTATCATGCCGGTTTTAAATGAACGAAATGCAAAGATTAAAATCGCTGAAATTAATACCAAAGCCAGTGTTGTAGCGATAAGCATACTTGAAATGTTGCGTTGCCCAATATTTGCAAACATCATCGTCGGGCCAGTGCCTTCAGCGACTTTAATATATTTCCCGTTATCAGCTAACCATTTAGCAGCTCTATCGCTTAGCCCAATAATTTCATTACTCGATAGTGTTTGTATTGATACAGTCATACGCAGCGCGGACTTGTTAATATCAATTTGATTATTTAAATCTAAACCATATGGTAATGACATCTCATACATCAACAGATATTGTGCGGCTAAATTTCGATCCTCAGGAATTTTTTTCCATCCCTCATCATCACCATGCATATTTTTATTTAAGCGTTTAATCACATCTGTATAAATATTAACATGACGTGTTTCAGGCTGTTCGCGGTACCAGTTCGCAAAGGCTTCAACTTCGTTTAAGTAACCAGGATCACTTATACCACTGTCCTGACCACTTTCAAGAGAATAATCAATAATGTATAAGCCGGTAAGATTTTTATCTATATAATCTGAATCCTGTCTAAACTGAATTGTTTCATCAAAGTAGTGAACAAAAATATCATTCAATTCATTTTTTGGTAAGAAAACAATCATTGCAATAATTAGGAGCCCCATAAACTGCATAAGACGTTTTCTGTTTCTGACGACAAAGTCACCCAAAGCAATCATCTGCCTGTCTTCTTCGCCTTTTCTGGCTTTAACACGCACAGGCAGTATCGAAATAAGTGCAGGCAAAAAGGTTATTGAAAGAATAAATGATGCGACCACACCCATAGCAACAAAATTACCCAGGTGTCCAAAAGGCGGGACCTCTGAAAAATTCATGGTTAAAAAACCAATCATGGTTGTTGCACTTGCCAGAAATACCGGCTGTAAGTTAATTCTTAATGCTTCAGATATAGCATTATTTTTATCTTTACCCGCACGCATTTCATGAATAAAGGTGGTTAAAACATGCACCGAGTTTGCGATGGCTACGGTTAATATAATCGTCATGGACGATACGGAAGGCCCTGTTAACGGGAAGCCCATATACCCCCCTAACCCCATACCCGTCATAATGGATAAGAAGACAACCAAAATGATACCCAGCGTTGTTGATACACTTTTCAACAATACTAGTAACATTAAAAACATCACGCCAAAACTGATTGGCACCAAATTCATCATGTCGCCTTGAGCACTTTCAGCAAAGGCATTGTTCATGGGCACCATACCAGACAGGCGAAATTCTACCTCCGTTGTCTCAGTACGCATTTCTTCTGTTAACTTTCTTGCAAAAGAAATCACTTCGGGGACTTCTTTTGTTTGATCGATATTCGGTAAATTAATAGTTGCAGATATTGATGTCACATGCGCCAGCGGGGAAATTAAGCGCTTAGCTAATAAAGGTTCGTTTAGTGCAACATTTTTAATTTTTTCAATGTCATTATCTGATAAATTTTCAGCATCACTGATTAAATCTTCAACGATTAAATCATCACCTTCAGCATAGGTGTATTGGAAATTAGAAATAGAATCGACCCGGGTAGAATAAGGAATTTGCCATGCTTTTTCGGTAATGTTTTCAACAACTTTTAAAGTCTCCCGGGTGAAAACATTGCCATTTTTTGGCGTAACAATAAAAAGAACATTATCATTACGACTATAGGTTTTTTCAATTTTATCAAATGCTTTTAACTGGGGATTATCGTCACTGAAGAAAACGCGGTAATCTGCCTTGAAAACTAAAAAACGGCCACCGCTTGCGGCGGCAAACACCAAAACCAGCGATAATAAAATGATTATCCATCGATACTTTATGACCCAGGGGCCGAGTTTTGATTCCAATTCACTCATATTAAATCTCCATCATTATTTTTTTATCAAACCGTTTAATATTAATTCTGTTACACCCCTGGCTAACCGCCGAAGTTCTTCAATTGGATACATAGGGAAAAAAAAGGGCGATGCAAACTTAACAACAGCCGCTAAAACATAAGAAGCTGTTTCTTCTGTATTTTCAACAGCAAACTCCCCTCTTTCACAGCCTTGTTTTAATATCTCTGTTATTAGCTGTTTATTTTTTTCAATTTCATTCTGCACCAGGTCCGGACGTTTGTTCACAATCACATCAACAAGCTCTAATAATTTTGGCTCGTTATTAAATTGCCCATACTCATAGTCCAACATCGCTAAAATAAAAAGCCGCAATCGTTCTGACCCAGATAATTCTGAACGTTCTACTATCTCTGTTAATATATCTGCTCGTGTACAAAAACAGCGGCCTGCTATCGCGGAGCCAATTGCCAACTTATTTTCGTAGTATCGATAAAGGTTAGCCGTCGACATATCGATATCTGATGCAATTTCTGCCATGGTTGTTTTGCCAAAGCCATATGCTCTAAAACGTGCTTCTGCTGCATCTAAAATTTGTGTGCTTATTTCTGCTGTCATTTTTTTTACCTGTTCTAATCAGAGGTATTTATAGAACATAAATAATGAATAATCAATTAAATATTCATTATTCACTTTAATTAATTTTAAATCCTTAATTTAATCAATCACTTACATATTTAGCGTATTTTAAATTTAGCCCATTTCACCCTTTTCCCTTTGCGGATCTGGCAAAATATCTCTTTTTCAATACCCCCAACATGCCAATATCCATGTGTTTGGTAATCGTTTAATTTGCGGATAGTTGAGGCCGACCAGTTATAGGCTTTTTGTTTTTTACGGAGAAAATAGCGGTAGGCGCGTTTTTTACACCAATTTTGAAATTGCGAGGCGGAATCAATAATCGTATTTTTTTCACTTGCTGTAACGGCAATATAAGGGGGTGAAAAGGTAAAAAGCAGCATCCATACATATTTCATATTTTCCCTCCATGGAAAATGATCATTTACGCTAAAGTATAACGACTTATCTTAATCAATCATTATTTTTTAACGCGTCTGGCCCTGGGATGAGCCGAATCATACACTTTAGCTAAATGCTGAAAATCCAGATGTGTATAAATTTGAGTAGTTGATATATCTGCATGCCCCAGTAATTCTTGCACGGCGCGTAAATCACTGCTGGACTCTAACATATGGCTGGCAAAAGAATGACGCAACATGTGAGGAAAAACATTCATATCAATACCCTGCCGTTGCGCCCAATACTTTAAACGTTTTTGTACCACAGAATTATGTATGCGCCTGCCCTGCTTACCAACAAACAAAGCGGGTTCATTTTCATTCGCTATTTCTGCCCGGCGTAGTAACCACGCTTTTACCGCAATAACGGCTTTTGAACCTACCGGTAAATCTCTTTCTTTGCTGCCTTTACCTTTAACACGCAAAGTGCCCGACTTTATTTCTTCTCCACTTTCAATGTTCAGCTGCGTTAACTCTGACAAACGCAAACCCGATGAATAAAAAAGTTCTAAAATCGCCTTATCTCTAACGCTTTCAATTTCATCACCTTCAATTTCAACTAAACGGGTAACACTGTCAACATCTAAAGTTGAAGGCAGTTTCCGCCCTGTTTTTGGTGCCTGCACATCGGTAGCCGGATTATTCTTAACAATATTTTCAGTTAATAAATATTTAAAAAAAGAACGAAAGGTCGACAACATACGTTGCAAACTTGCCCCACCTAAACCTTGTCGATGTCGCTGTGAAATAAATAAACGAATATTTTCATCACTGACATCCTGCCATTGCCTGAGGTCTTCTTTGACACAATAAGCAACGAGAGATTTTAAATCGCGGGAATAACTTTTAAGGGTATGGGGAGAGTAGTTACGCTCATTACGACATTTAGCAAGAAATGAATCGATCCATTCCATTGCTTTATTGTTCATGCTTAACTATCCAGATGACGGCGTAAAATACGTGTTAACACCTGGCCTAATAAAGAAAGAAAAAGTGTTCCCATGTCGGCACGAAATCGCTCTGCATCATAACTACCAATCGCAATAATGCCATAACAATTTTTGCTCGATTCATCTTTCGCTAACGGCACAATACCGGCAGACAAAATATCCGCATCATCAAATAACGCCTGCATTTGTTCACTGTTAAAGGTGCCGCACATTGGCTCGCGTGCAGTCATCACTTTTTCACCAATGACCAAAGCCGGTTGCTGCCAGGCGGTTAACTCTTCATGCGCTTTTAAGGTATCGTTACCCGAGGTCAATAACTTGACTGAAATGGCGTCGGCTTGAAAATCTGTTCTTATACGTTGCTTAATAACAACCAGAACATCATCTAAAGTTTCAGCATCTAATAATTCTAAAATTAGTTTATTAACATTATTATTCAGATCTTCATTATTTTGCGCTGTCGCAATTAAGGTTTGTAATTTTCTTTTCTGATGCTCTTTTTGTTCGCGTAAAATTTGCACCTGGCGTTCAATTAAAGAGACTGCTGAACCGGCTTCATGCGATAAAACCATACCGGCAAGAACATCCTGATGCGCTTCAAAAAAGTCAGGATGATCGCGTAAATAACTCACGATTTTATGTTCAAACTCTGTATCAACTGCTTTGTGGTCCTGAGAACTCATAGTGTTATTTTACCTTCAAAAACTGTGGTTGCCGGCCCCTTCATCATAACGGGCGCACCCTCTCCTTGCCAACTGATTTGCAAACTTCCGCCCGCTAAATCAACCTGAACCTCATCAGCCAGACGCCCTTGCAAACGCCCCACCACCATAGCAGCACATGCGCCCGTGCCACAAGCCAAGGTCTCGCCCGCACCACGCTCGAATACACGCAAACGAATATGAGAATCCGACACTAGTTGCATAAAACCGGCATTTACCCGGTTCGGGAAAAGCGCATGATTTTCAATTGCTGCACCCAGCTCGTCCACATTCGTGGTTTCAACATTATCAACAATGGTCACGGCATGCGGATTGCCCATTGAAACCGCGCCAATTTTTAGCACCTCACCGTTTACATCCAGTGCGTACTCATCCAAACGGGTATCTGCATTAAAAGGGATAGCCCAGGGGTTTAATTCCGGCACCCCCATATCAACACTGACCTGTTCGTCATCTTCAATAAAAAGAGAAATTACACCGGTACTTGTTTCCACCACAATGGGGTTTTTGTCCGACAGGCCTTTTTCACGCACAAAAATGGCAAAACAGCGTGCACCATTACCACACTGCTCAACCTCACCGCCATCGGCATTAAAAATGCGATACATAAAATCCACCTCATCAGACTCAGCCGGCTCAACCAATAAAAGTTGGTCGCAACCGACGCCAAAATGTCGATCGGCGATCAATTGCACCTGCTCCTCGCTAAGATCAATATCCTGATTAATCCCGTCAATAACAACAAAGTCATTACCAAGGCCGTGCATTTTTGTGAATTGTATTTCCATAGGCTTATTTTATGCTGAGTTACTAAAAAGTGCTATTACAAAAAGACGACTTACTATAAGCGGATAGCGAGAAGCTAGAGAACAAGGCGAAAGCCAACGAAAAAGCGGAGCTTACAATAAGTAAGTGAGCATTTTAAGGCGGTTTTTAACGCTGTTATCTAGCTTCACAGCATCCGCGATTTAAAGAAGCTGGACATAATCACGATATACACAACGATCCATCACCACCTTAATCCCCGCTTGCGCTGCCCGTATCGCCTCCGCTTCATTAATCACACCATCTTGTAACCAAATTAGAGGTATTTTTAGTCTAATACAGGCATCAATAATCGGGGTAATCTTGTCGGGCGCACGAAATACATCAACCATATCAACTTTAGATTGCAGGCTCTCAGGGATAGATTCAAGATCGGTATACGCTTTTTCACCCAAAACCTCCTCAACTGCGGGGCGCACCGGAATAATCGAATAACCAAAGCCTTGCATTGCTTTAGAGACACGATGACTCGGCCGCCCGGGTTTGGGCGACAAACCAACCACCGCAATGGTTTTTGTGTTTTGCAGTAAATTTTTAATTTCGTTTTCTGAAGGATTGCTAAACATTAAACTTAGTCTCAGTTGGAATACCGAATTAGAGTATAATTCACCCTTACAGAAACCTCGCCCGCTATCGAGATAAAACTATGATCACCATTGGTAAAACCTACAAATTAAAAGCCGTTAAAAAACTCGATTTTGGTGTTTATTTAGATGCTGAAGATTTGTATGAAGTGCTGCTACCAAAACGCTATGTGCCACGCGACCTGGAAATAGGTGATGAAATTGAGGTCTTTCTTTATCTTGATTCGGAAGACCGTCCCGTCGCCACAACCGAAATACCCAAAGCCCAGCTTGGCGAGTTTGCTTACTTACCCGTTGTTGATGTGAATAACACCGGCGCCTTTTTAGACTGGGGGCTGGCAAAAGATCTCTTTGTACCTTTTGCCGAGCAGCACCGCCCAATGGAAATTGGCCGCTCTTATATTGTCTATATTTATCTCGATAAACTAAAAGGCCGTCTCACCGCTTCATCTAAAATTGATAAATTTCTTGACGATGAGAAACCACATAACTTTACCCCCCAACAAGCAGTTAAATTACTCATCGCCAACAGCACAGACTTAGGCTTTAAAGCCATCATCAACAACAGCCACTGGGGCGTGCTTTATAAGGATGAAGTTTTTCAACGTTTGAGTTTTGGCCAAAGCATTGATGGCTTTATAAAACGCATTCGTCCGGATGGTAAAATAGATTTATCGTTGCAAGGTGGAAAAGAAACGCGGGATAAGTACGAAAGGCTGATTCTCACCTATTTAAACCAACACGGTGGGTTTGCACCGGTACACGACAAAACGGATCCAAAAATTATTTCAGATTTGTTTGGTATAAGTAAAAAAGCCTTTAAAAAAGCCATCGGCGGATTATATAAAAAAAGAATAATTAACATTGAAAAAGACGGTATTAACCTGGTAAAAAAATAAAGTCGTTAAAAAATAAAAGAGAAAATAATGATTATTGATCCCTCCGAACTTGATACCCACTCTGTTTATAAATTATTAACCGGCGCCGTTGTTCCCCGCCCCATTGCCTGGGTCTCAACACAAAGTCAATCCGGAGTATTAAACCTGGCGCCCTATAGTTTTTTTACCGTTGCTTCACGCCAGCCACCGATGCTTGCCATCTCCATCGGCCCACGCACAGACGGTGAAGATTATGCAAAAGATACCCTGACCAATATTCGAGAAACAAATGAATTTGTTATTAATATGGTATCTTTTGATCTTGCCAATGCCATGTATGAAACCGCAACCAACCACCCTCCTGAAGTGGATGAATTTAGCCGCGCCGGTGTCACCGCAGCACCTTGTGAAGTCATTAAAACACCCCGCGTTGCTGAAGCTAAAATCAGCATGGAGTGTCGAACAGAACATATATTAAAACTAGGTAGTGACTACATGGTCATAGGCCAAATGCATCGTTATCACGTTGAAGATGATCTTATTCACCAGGGTCGTATTGATTTAGAAAAACTCGATCCGGTTGCACGCATGGCGGGTAACTTCAGTAAAATAGAAACCTTGTTTGACCTGCCGATAAAATAATTTATTTGTGTAACACGCAAGAAATATTTTGAAAGACAAAAAAAATAGCAGGCGAACTCTTCGTCACACTTACCCTGCCTCCGCAAACTCGGTACTTTTATTAAAGAAACTAAAACAGTCTTCATTAAATGCCTGAAGCTCAGGATTAACATCACAATATTTTATTCCACAAACATGTCGACCATCTTCATTATTAGACCATTCAATTCTTCCCTTGCTGGCAATAGGGAATTGACGACTATATTGTTTACTATCGCGCATAGGTTTGTATAAAAGAAGAATAATATCTTTCTTTTTAACTTCTTCATTCAAGCGAACTTGTATGCCACTCAAACTAAAGTTATTACTGATACCCTCGATAACTTTTCCATCAGCAACAACTTCGACCCTCAATTTTCCATTAACTCGCGGACTATCACGCTGCTCTTCATTACTGCGTTCTATATTAGTATTATGATTGAAAGTAAAGCCCGACAGGAGTTTATCGATTCTCTCTGTCACACCTAATAAATCATCACCTATAGTTGCTGTTGTTTGTACTTTTGATGAGCTTTCATCCAGGGTTTCAAACAAACGTTTTAATGTGTCTTGTAGTTCAGACAGCTGATTTAACTGGCTGTCACTTGCATCAAAAATATCATTATTGGCAGTCGCAGATTCGCTTACTTTATGTCCCATACTTTCAATTGTCGTGCGTGTTTCTAATGACTTTTCCTGGTTGATATTAACCTGTTCCACGACCCCTTCCATGGTTGTTGCAACCTGCTGCACTTTCATGGTGACGGTGTTTACAATATCTTTAATCTCTTCTAAAGAACTCGAAGTACCCTGTGAAAGTGATCGTACTTCGTCGGCCACAACCGCAAAACCGCGCCCGGCTTCACCCGCTCGCGCTGCTTCAATGGCCGCATTTAATGATAACAAATTAGTTTGTTCTGCAATTGAGTTAATCGTACCAACAATATTACTGATTTGTTCCGCAGAAGCTGCCAGCTCCTCTATCTCTGAAGATGCTCGATGCACCTCTGAGGCCGTCTGGTTCATTTGTTCTATTGTACTTTGCAAAGTCGAGACACCTTTTTGTGCCTGTTGCTCCGTATCTTTGGCTAACTCCATGCCTTTTTCTGCAGAATGTTTTACCTTCTCTGATATCTCATACAACTGCTCTGTTGCAGAGGACACCTCATCAGAGCGCTGTTGTTCATTCGAGCTTACCTCTGCAATTTCACGGGAGATTGTCGAAATCTGAAACGCAGATTGCCCCATGCCTTTACCGCTACCATGCACACTCCGCATAATTTCATTCAACTGTTCCAACATATCATTAAAGCTGTTTTGCAATGCGCCGATTTCATCCAGCGCGGTATTAGGAACTTTGATGGTGAGATCACCATGCTTTACTGCAACAAGCGCATCAACTAGTGCGCGAATGGGCTTAACAAACATTGTTGCCACAATACCGATAATCATAAACTGTATCGCAAACTCTATCGCCGACTCCCAAAATGAATTAAAAATATAGGCGGCTAAATTTGCCTCTAATTGCTCAACCACATTTGCCGCAACATTATTTTCTTTTGCAATTTCAATCATTTTATTTAGCTCATGCGAGGCTAAAAAACGATTAAAGATGGTCGTCACCATGGTGACGAAAAAAAATCCGAATTGAAGTTTCCATCGAATACTGAGTGCCATAAACCACTTCATAAGAGCGTCCTGTCCATTTTAAATATTAAGTCAATGTTTCCTTTTTATCGTCCCTGGCACGATATACTTTAATATTCAGAAGGGTATTTCAGTTGTTTTTTATCCACCCAGATTTAGCGTTAAACAGCCTCAAATCACATTTAAAAAATGCTATTATTTACCTGGCTAAGCGCCTGATTAGAAAATCTTTTTCACTGTAAACGTTACCTACAATATTAAAAACAATAATGAACACAGCCCTGACTCTTTTACAAAAAACCTTTGGTTATGATGACTTTCGCCATCATCAGGCCGATATTATCCAGTCTTTATTAGACAATAAGGATGCACTTGTTCTCATGCCAACAGGAGGCGGTAAGTCGCTGTGTTATCAAATCCCTGCGGTTATACGTGATGGCGTCGGCATTATCATTTCTCCGCTTATTGCCTTAATGCAAGATCAGGTTGATGCCTTGCAACAACTTGGTATTAGGGCTGCTTTTTTAAACTCAAGCCAGGATATAAAACAGCAACAAATTACCGAGCAACAATTATTAAAGGGTGACATTGATCTGTTATACATTGCCCCCGAACGTTTAATGACCTCGCGCATGTTAAACCAGCTGGTACAAACAAAAATTTCTTTGTTTGCAATTGATGAGGCGCACTGTGTTTCACAGTGGGGGCATGATTTTAGAAAAGAATATCAACAGCTCAAAATATTGCACGAACGCTTTCCGACTGTTCCACGTATCGCCTTAACCGCAACAGCCGACCAGCGAACCCGACAGGAAATTATTGAGCAATTAAACCTGCACGAGGCAAAGCTTTTTTTAAACAGCTTTGATCGCCCCAATATTAATTACACCATTAGTGAAGGCAATAACGCGCGTGATCGGCTGTGGAATTTTTTACAACAAAATCACCCGCAGGATGCGGGCATTGTTTATTGCTTATCGCGCAACAAAGTGGAAAAAACGGCCGACTGGCTGGTTCGCCAGGGACGCAAGGCTTTACCTTATCACGCCGGTTTGTCTAATGAAGTGAAACAGGAAAACCAACGTCGCTTTCTGCGGGAAGAAGGCGTGATTATTGTTGCCACTATCGCTTTTGGTATGGGCATTGATAAACCGGATGTCCGTTTTGTTGCCCATTTAAGTTTACCGAAAAGCATTGAAGCCTATTACCAGGAAACAGGACGTGCCGGTCGCGACGGACAGGCCGCCAATGCATGGATGGCTTATGGTTTGCAGGATGTCATTAGCTTACGGCAAATGGCGCAAGACTCGGATGCCTCTGAACAATTTAAACGCGTACTGCATAATAAACTCGAAGCCATGCTTGCACTTTGCGAGCAAAGCCATTGCCGCCGCCAATCTATTCTTAGCTACTTTAATGAAACACTAAAAAAACCTTGCGGCAACTGCGACACCTGTTTAAGCCCGCCTGAAAAATGGGATGCTACCGAAGCCGCAAGAAAAGCCCTGTCCTGTGTCTATAAAACAGAACAGCGCTTTGGGGTAAATTATGTGGTTGATGTTTTACTGGGTAAAGAAACCGATCGCATAAAACAATTTCAACACGATAAAGTCAGCACCTACGGCATTGGAAAAAATTTAAGTGATAATGAATGGCGCAGTGTTTTTCGACAACTTATCGCCCTTGGCTATATTTATGCCGATGTCGAAGGTTATGGTGCATTAAAGCTCAATGAAAAATCCCGCCCCTTACTCCGTGGTGAAATTGAACTCATTTTACGCAAACCACAAAATGAAAAAACCAGCAAAACGAAAAAGGCCAAATCAAAAATCGCGTTACGCAGTATCGACGAACCTTTATTTGAAGCGTTACGCGAACAACGTTTAACCCTGGCGGAAGAACTCGGTGTGCCGCCTTATATTATTTTCCACGACAACACGCTGAATGAAATGGTAAAAACACGCCCGGAAAACCTGGA
>Ga0316207_10004325_pt1 | contig 12397 bp, 14 predicted proteins | sample 6weekpyrite_MG_FD_204943 | JGI IMG/M metagenome (GOLD analysis project Ga0316207, IMG submission 204943) | Microbial mat bacterial communities from mineral coupon in-situ incubated in ocean water Damariscotta River, Maine, United States -... | ecosystem: Environmental > Aquatic > Marine >... | reverse complement strand
TAAGGTTCGATGTTGTTGAGGCGATACGACGAATTGTCAGCCATTGGGATACTCCGTGATAGCTATTTCAAATAATAAAGCGCGATTTTTTAACAAATAATGGCGCCAACTGCAAGTGTTTTAATTATAAATTCGCAAAGCAGAATAGCATAAATTGGCAAATAAAGCCGCTTCTGATTACAGCTTTTTCTTCTTTGTTTCTTTATCGATAACTCTGGATACGACTGAGCCTGAGTGGAATCGTATTTTTAGAATATCATCTATTTTAACCTGTTCTGATGAAAGAATATTTTCACTATTATCCGCCTGACTAACGATTGCATAACCTCTGGAAAGGGTCTGCAGCGGGCTTAATGCGTTTAAAGTACGGGCGCAAACCTTCAGTTTATGTTGCTTGTTTTTTTGCTGGTTAAAAATGACATGTTTTAAGCGATTACTTGATGAGTGTAGCCGTTGCTGTTGACGAGTTATTAGCATGGAAGGGTTCTGTTGTTGCAACTGGCTGAGTTTTAGCCGGAACGAAGATTTATTGGTACGTATTAGATTATTACATGAGGATAACAAGCGTTTAGTTAAAGCGTGGCGTTTGTCTTGAAGTTGCTGTAGTTGCGTCTGTGGGTGTTGTTGTTTTAGGCGCTGTCGTAGCCAGATTAATTTCTGCTGGTGTTGCTGTAATTGTTGGCCAATTAGCTGCTGTAGCCGGTCTGAATAATAATCATAGCTTTGCAGATAGGTATATTGATCAGGGGCGACTAATTCAGCAGCTGCACTGGGTGTCGCTGCTCTGACATCAGCGACAAAATCGGCAATACTAACGTCAATTTCGTGGCCGATACCACTGACAATCGGGATATCACAATCATAAATAGCCCGTGCGACGATTTCTTCGTTAAATGCCCATAAATCCTCAAGTGAACCACCGCCACGTACCAGTAATAGTACATCGCATTGATTATGTGTTGAGGCGGTATGAATCATCTTTGCGATTTTTGGTGCTGCATCATTGCCTTGTACGGGCACAGGATAAACGGTGACAGGAATGGATGGGAAGCGTCTTTCTAAAACACTTAGGACATCGCGTATCGCAGCACCAGTCGGGGAGGTAATGACCCCGATTTTTTGCGGTAGTTCGGGTAACTCTTGCTTAATGTCTTCATTAAACAGGCCTTCTGTAGCAAGTTTTTTCTTTAAACGTTCAAATTGCTGCTGTAATTGACCGTCTCCCACTTCTTCCATGCGATCAACAAGTAACTGAAATTCGCCACGAGCTTCATAAAAACCAATCCGAACTTTGGCCAGTACGTGGTTGCCATTCTCGGGTTTGAAATCCAGTAGCATATTACGATTACGGAACATTACTGAGCGAACCTGGCAACTGCTGTCTTTAAGGCTGAAATACATATGGCCAGAGGCAGGTTTGGCAAAGTTGGAGATTTCACCTTCAATCCATAGGGGAGGCAGGTTGTTTTCAAGCAGCTCTTTTACCATGTTGTTAAGCTGGCTGATGCTAAGTGGTGTGCGGTCTTCTTTGATAAATGACATAAAACATGAATAAGACTGATCGAATAAAGGTCTAGTATATCTTGTGGGCATAAAAAAAGCCGGGCAAGCCCGGCTTTTTTTATGAAAAGTGTAGTTCTCTAGTGAGGACCAGCATTTTTCTGTGTTTTAGCTACAGCCATGCCAAGTTCAGCATGCTTTTTAGCTTTGTTTAGCAGTTTAATGGCTTTTTCATAATCACCATTTTTTGCTGCTTTGCTTGCTTTGCCATATAAGGTTTTAGCATGCTTTTTCTTGTTTTTCTTTTTCTTAGCGCTAGGCCAGCGGATGTCGCGCCATTCTGCGCCCATTTTACCCGCTTTTTTAACAACAGCAGTTGTATCTGCTAGTGCCATTTTGTAGCCGTCTTCGTCAGCATTGTATTTGCCAACTTTTGCAGTGCTGCAACCGCTCAGGCCAACTAAGCCTGCTAGGATGATACCAGCTAACGTAGCTTTCTGAATCATTTGAACTCCTCACTGTACTGGTTTTTGTAATAATTCGGCATTATTAGAAATTAATAAGTTATTAATTAACTTTAGCCTTTCTTAAAACGCCGGTTTTTATATTCTTAGATATATTCGGCCTAATGATTCTATCTAACTTGGCTGGAAAGTAAAATCATTTTTTATTATTTACCTTTTATCCGCTTAATTCTATAATTAGAGGATTTTATGATATATACGGGATAACCATGCGAATTGTTCAAGATGCACTCACTTTCGATGATGTTTTATTGATTCCTGCTCATTCTACCGTTGTGCCTAAAGAGGTAGATTTAGGTACCCAGTTGACTAAAGAAATCAGAATGAACATCCCGTTGTTATCTGCGGCGATGGATACAGTCACTGAATCAAGGCTGGCGATTGCGCTGGCGCAGGAAGGTGGCGTTGGTATTATTCATAAAAACATGACCCCGGCTCAGCAAGCATCGGAAGTTCGTCATGTAAAAAAATACGAAAGTGGTGTGATTGTAGAGCCGATTACGGTTGATTCTACCGCTTCTATCCGTGATGTATTGGCCATTACTCAGGAATATAAGATATCAGGTGTGCCTGTTGTCGATGGTGAAAACCTGATGGGCATTGTCACCAGTCGTGATCTGCGGTTTGAAACCCAGCTGGATAACCCGGTTTCAACCATTATGACCGGTAAAGATGATCTGGTAACGGTTAGTGAAGGCGCCAGCCGCGAAGAAGTGTCTGCTTTATTGCACAAACATCGCATCGAAAAGGTATTGGTTGTGAATGATCAGTTCGCATTACGCGGTATGATCACGGTAAAAGATATCCAGAAATCAGATGATTTTCCAAATGCTTGTAAAGATGATCAGGGGCGTTTGCGTGTTGGTGCAGCTGTCGGTACTGGTGCGGACACCGAAGAGCGCGTTGCGGCATTAGTTGCAGAAGGTGTCGATGTCATCGTGGTCGATACCGCTCATGGTCACTCTCAGGGGGTTATTGAGCGTGTTAAATGGGTTAAAGAGAACTTCCCTCAGGTGCAGGTGATTGGCGGTAATATCGCAACAGGTCAGGCTGCTAAAGATTTAGTAGCGGCAGGTGCCGACGCGGTTAAAGTCGGTATTGGCCCGGGTTCTATCTGTACAACACGTATCGTAGCCGGCGTAGGTGTTCCTCAGATTTCAGCGATTGATAACGTCGCCGCCGCATTAGAAGGTACGGGTGTGCCATTAATTGCAGATGGTGGTGTACGTTTCTCAGGTGATATGGCCAAGGCATTAGCTGCCGGCGCATACAGCATTATGGTGGGTAGCATGTTTGCCGGTACTGAAGAAGCACCGGGTGAAATCGAACTGTTTCAGGGACGTTCATACAAATCTTACCGTGGTATGGGGTCATTAGGCGCGATGGCACAGGGTTCTAGCGATCGTTACTTCCAGGATAATAAAGACGGTGAAGAAAAGTTGGTACCGGAAGGCATCGAAGGTCGTGTAGCTTACAAAGGCCTGATGGTGAATATCGTGCATCAGCTGATGGGTGGTGTACGCTCGAGCATGGGTTATGTCGGTTGTAAGGATATGAGCGAAATGCGTAGTAAGCCAGAGTTCGTTAAGGTCTCTTCTGCCGGTATGCGTGAGTCACATGTTCATGATGTGACTATCACTAAAGAAGCGCCAAACTATCGAATTGAATCTTAAGGGTTCAATTTCGGCGCAGCCTTCGGGCTGCGTTTTTACTTACTTGGTTCTTAAATCATTCTCTTAAATTTTCTAGCTGATAATTCGGCTGACCGGACAATCAATGACTCAAACAACCCATGCAAACATCCATGAAGATCGTATATTAATACTCGATTTCGGTTCTCAATACACGCAGTTAATTGCACGACGAATACGTGAAGCCGGTGTTTATTGTGAGCTTTATGCCTGGGATATCAGCGATGAAGACGTTCGTAACTTCAAACCCAAGGGTATTATTTTATCGGGTGGCCCGGAAAGTACTACGGGTGATGATGCACCGATAGCACCACAGGCAGTATTTGAGCTGGGTGTACCCGTATTTGGTATCTGTTACGGCATGCAAACCATGGCAGCACAGATGGGTGGTAAGGTTGAAAATGCCGATCACCATGAATACGGCTTTGCAAAAGTACGTGCTCGTGGGCATACGTCTTTATTAAAAGATATTGAAGACGAAGTTACCGAAGAAGGTTATGGCCTGTTAGATGTCTGGATGAGTCACGGTGACCGTGTGGCAGAAATGCCGGATGGTTTTAAGCTGATGGCATCAACCGATTCAGCACCGATTGCCGGTATCGCCAATGAAGAGAAAAACTTTTACGGTGTTCAGTTTCACCCGGAAGTGACACATACCCAGCAAGGTCAGCGCATTATTGAGCGTTTTGTGCATGGTATTTGTGGTTGTGAATCACTATGGAACCCCAGCAATATCGTCGAAGATGCGATTGCTACCGTGCGTAAAAATGTTGGCACTGATGAAGTTATCTTAGGTTTATCGGGTGGCGTTGATTCATCGGTAGTTGCGGCATTGTTGCACAAAGCTATCGGTGATCAGCTGACTTGCGTGTTTGTTGATAATGGCCTGCTGCGTTACAAAGAAGGTGATCAGGTAATGGCTACCTTTGCTAAAAACATGGGTGTTAAAGTGATCCGTGTTGATGCAGAAGATCGTTTCCTAACCGCCTTAGCCGGTGAAAATGATCCTGAAGCCAAGCGTAAAATCATCGGTAACCTGTTTGTTGATATCTTCGAAGAAGAATCACACAAATTAAAAAATGCAAAATGGCTGGCGCAGGGTACGATCTATCCGGATGTCATAGAGTCGGCTGGTGCAAAAACCGGTAAGGCGCATTTAATTAAATCGCATCATAATGTCGGTGGTTTGCCTGATTACATGAAGCTGGAACTGTGCGAACCGCTGCGTGAACTGTTTAAAGATGAAGTGCGGAGACTGGGTGTTGAATTAGGTCTGCCTCATGATATGGTTTATCGTCATCCATTCCCGGGCCCGGGTTTAGGTGTGCGTATTCTAGGTGAAGTGAAAAAAGAATATGCTGACTTACTGCGTCTGGCTGATCATATTTTTATCGAGGAATTATTCAAACACGATTTATACCACGGCGTGTCGCAGGCATTTACTGTCTTCCTGCCAGTAAAATCAGTAGGTGTAACCGGTGATGGTCGCCGTTACCAATACGTGGTGTCACTACGCGCCGTTGAAACCATTGATTTTATGACCGCACGCTGGGCGCATCTGCCTTATGATTTCCTTGATCATGTTTGTCGTCGAATCGTTAATGAAATCGATGGAATCTCACGCGTTGTTTACGATATTACCGGTAAACCTCCGGGTACTATCGAGTGGGAATAGCTATAGAAATTAAGTGTTGACTCACTGTTTATAAACAAAAAAGCGACTATTACGGTCGCTTTTTTATTTGTGCTAATTATTTTATTAGTACTAGTTTTCTTGACTCTGTACTTAGCTACGGACTTTATACTTTAATCTGATATTTTATTTGAGGTTGAGTAAATGCTGTGGCTAGGTCGAATAGCTGATAAAACAGGTGCGCTGGGGACCTGTGTTGCTGCCATGGGTTGTGCATCTTGTTTTCCTGCAATGGGTGCTCTGGCCGGCTCTTTGGGGCTGGGGTTTCTGGCTCAATTTGAAGGTGTATTTATCAATACCTTGTTACCTGGGTTTGCTGCTATTGTGTTATTTGCAAATTTGCTGTCATTTTTCTCTCATAAAATCTGGTACCGAACGCTGTTGGGGTTAATCGGACCGGTGATGGTTTTATTAACGATGTATCCGTTATGGACCTACGACTGGAGCACTTATCTGCTGTATGCCGGTATTGCTATGATGTTGGTGGTATCACTCTGGGATATCTTGTTGCCTGCTAATAAGATTTGCAGCAGCGAGAGAGCTTGATATGTCAGTCTGTTGTGAATCAACTGTTGAAAACAAAGTAAAAATAAATAAATTACCTTGTCCTGAATGTGATGAGAATGGCTTTGCGGTTAATCAGAAAACAATCTTTCATCATATTAAGCAACCCTGGTTGAGCAGGCTGGGTGGGGGCGCATATTTTTTCTGTCGAAATGCCAGCTGTGGTGTGGTTTATTTTTCAGCTAATGCTAAGACGATTAATAAAAAGGACTTGCGTACACAAATCGGTATTAAAGAACAAAATGATGGGGCCTTAATTTGTTTTTGTTTTGGTGTTAATAAGGCTGAGGCAGCAACAGATAAAAGCGCAAAAGAGTTTGTTGTTGCGCAAACAAAGCGTGCTGTTTGTGCTTGTGAAACAGCGAATCCATCAGGTCGCTGTTGCTTAAAAGACTTTCCTAAATAGTAAATGTCTCGAAGAGAAAGAATGTGTTGCCAGTGTTTAGAGCTTTCGGCGACGCATGAAGCTCAAACCCAGTAAACCCATACCAAATAAGGCAAGTGTGCCTGGTTCTGGTACGCTGAATTCAGAGATATGACTGATACGGGTGATATCAATCGTTGCACCTTGTCCTAATAAATCAAGGTCAATAACGGCATAAGATAGATCATCAAAATTTTCATAGAGTACATGAGTATCACCGGTGAAGCTGCCACTGCCTAGTTTAATAAGGTAGTAGGCAGGGTCAGTTAATAACGCTTGGGCATACAGGTTTGGATTATCGTCGACCTGAGTCCAGTTAAATGCTCCGTCAATTTTGTCATTAAAATTAACGTCAAAACCTAAAATGCTTTCAACCCATATTTGTTGATTAGCTTCGCTGTTGCCGTCCAGAAACGGATCGCCTACGCTGGCCGTCGCAATAATGTTGTCGACATCGCCGACATCGATGCTGTAGGAATCAATCGTAAATGCCGTTGCACTTATGGAATAGGCAAGGCCAAATAGAATGGTGGATAATTTTAATATGCTTTGCATAACGGATAAACTCGTAACGTATAAATCTATATCTTAAATATAAGCAGATACTGTGCCATTATTGTATCTTATTGTTTGGTATAGAACTATTTAAATTCAGGAATCGGTATAATCGGTTTCTGTAAAAAGAACTGACAAATTAAAGTGCTATGATGTGCTTTAAGGATAATAGATTAGTGAATAATGATGAACACTGGATGCGCCATGCGCTTAAGTTAGCAGAATATGCTGAGCATAATGGTGAGGTGCCAGTAGGTGCAGTGATTGTGCAAAATGATATGGTGATCGCTGAAGGCTGGAATCAACCAATTTCAACGCACGATGCCACCGCGCATGCCGAGATTGTAGCTTTAAGAAAAGCGGGTTATACCTTAAGTAACTACCGCCTACCGGAAGCTACTTTGTACGTGACACTTGAGCCTTGTGTGATGTGTATTGGAGCCTTGGTTCATGCCAGAGTCAGCAGGGTTGTTTATGCGGCGACAGAGCCAAAAACAGGTGCGGTCGAAAGTGCTTTTCAGTTATGTGACAGCGATAAACATAACCATACGATTGAAATAATGGGTGGTGTTTTAGCAGATGAAAGCAGTGAGTTGTTAAGGGCTTTTTTCAAAAAACGTCGACTGGAAAAGAAGTCTAAAGTTTAAGTCGTAAGTCAAAAGTCAAATCGTAGGTAGGCAACGCTATACGCATCAATGCCAAAACAAGGGCTTCAAGATTATTTTGGACTTTGGACTTACGACTGCCTTTTAAGTATATTCTTCAATAATTTTTTTATAGTTTTTGAAACGTTGACTATCTATTAAGCCATTTTCAACGGCTTGATTGATTACACAGCCTGGCTCCACTTCGTGCTTGCAGTCGGAAAATTTGCATTGTCCGGCCAGCTCTCTTATTTCTTTAAAACCGTATAAAACATCTTCTTTAGTATTGTTCCATAAGCCAAAGTCCCTGACACCGGGCGAGTCGATAATGTCACCTCCGTCAGGTAAATGATAAAGGATAGAACTGGTGGTGGTGTGCGTGCCTTCGCCGCTGGCAGCAGAGACTTCACCGACACGTATGTCCTGTTCTGGTAGCAGGGTGTTGATTAAAGATGATTTACCCACGCCAGATAACCCGACCATTATTGATGTGCGATTGTTCAGTTTTTGCTTAAGCGCATTAATGCTGTCCGGATTTTTGGTGCTGGTGGGTAAGACAGAGTAACCAAGTTTTCTGTATTCACCTAATGCTGTTTTATAGTCACTGTCTGTTGCCAGATCTGTTTTATTTAAGATAATGAGCGCATCGGCAGAAAGGTTTTCTGTTGCTACCAGATAACGGTCTATCAAATAAGGGTTGGGTGCCGGTTTAACTGCCATGACAATGACAACTTGGTCAATATTGGCAGCCATGGGCTTGAGTTTGCCGCCAAAGCCCGGTTTCTTTAATAATGATTCGCGTTCTAAAACAGCGCTGACAACTGCATCCTGGTTTTCCAGTTTTTGTATCAATACATTATCACCACATACGATCTGTTCCAGATTCTGGCGCGGGTTACAGCGAATCAGTTCGTTATTTTCGAGTTCAGCAATAATGGTTTTACCGAAGTTGGTAATAACCCGGGCTTTAAGACTGGGTGAATCAATGCTGTCTTGTTGCTCGACTCGCTGTTGCTGGTTTTGTTTAATCCGGCGTTGTTGTTTGTGAGTTAATCGGCGAGCCATTAAGCCATTATCTCATTTGTTTTGGCGGCGCAGATAAAGTCTTTGAGCGTTAAAGCATTTGCACTGTGAGTAGTATAAATAACACTGCAGTAGTTGTATCCAATTTGCATGTCAGGATGGTGATCCTGCTGATGGGCAATATCGGCTGCGGCGTTTACAAAAGTCATTGTTTCGTAATAATTATTAAATAGAAATTGACGTTTAATTGATGACTGACCAGGCTGTAACTGCCACAAGCCTTCCAGTTCTTTCAAAAAAGCATCTATTTCAGTTGTATCTAAAGTGTCTGCAGACAGTGAGTTGCAGTTCTGTGATGCCAGTTTTACCATCAAAAGCGATAGTATTTTTTATTTAAGAAATTAATAACGGCGTCGGTATCTTCATTGAACCAGGGTGCCTCTGTGTTATCGCGACACACACGAACTTGTTTACCCAGTGCGTCAATTGATTTAACAATGCGATTTTCACGTGTGTACTTTTCATCAGTGTGACATTTCAGGCAATGGTTCTGGTGTACACGTTCGCCATGTTTGTATTGAGTGTTATTGTTTTCTTTGGCGGCAACAGATCCGGTAAAGAAAACTAATAACAGAGGAATAATTATTTTCATGGTCTGCTTCCTTTACTGATTTTCTAAATGTGCAATTCTGACCGGTGCCGGTGGGTGCGAGTCATAAAAAGCAGAGTGTAGTGGGTCTGGTGTTAATGTGTTGGCGTTTTCTTTATACAGATTAACCAGTGCACGAATCAGGTCATTTGCGTTACTTTGTTGGGCAGCAAAAGCATCGGCTTCAAATTCATTTTTACGCGAGAGCAATGTCATAACCGGGTGCAACAGGAAGGTAAAGACAGGCAGCACCATGCTGAATAGAATCAATGCCATATACGTTGAAGTGTTTTGCACGCCGAGAGCGCTAAAAAACCACTGTTGATTCATTAACCAGGCCAGCAAAGCAAGTCCGGCCAGTGATATAGCAAATGATAAGGCGATACTTTTAACGATGTGTTTATGTTTAAAATGTCCCAGTTCATGTGCCAGTACGGCTTCCAGTTCATCATCATCCAGTGTTTTTAATAAAGTGTCATAAAACACAATACGTTTGTTGCGGCCAAAACCGGAAAAATAAGCATTACCATGACTAGAACGTTTAGACCCGTCGATCACAAAAATGCCATTACTGGAAAAACCGCAGCGTTCTAATAAACGGGTAATGCGATTTAAAGTGTCGCCTTCTTCCAGCGGAGTGAATTTATTAAAGATAGGTGCAATCCAGATAGGGTAAGCCCAGGCAATTAACAGATTAAAAGCCATCCACACAAGCCATGTGTAGACCCACCATAAATCACCGGCCTGTTCCATTAACCACAGCACAACAAAAATCAGTGGTACGCCCAGAGCGAGAGATAATAGTGCGCCTTTAAACAGATCGATGATAAACGTTTTTACTGTGGTGTTATTGAAGCCGAATTTTTCTTCAATCACAAAAGTACTGTAGGCAGAGAAGGGCAGGTCTAATACCGATGAGATCAACATCAGGGAAATAATAACACTGATACCGGTTAACATTGGGCTCATGCCAAAACTCTGGATGCTGCTATCCAGCCAGCTCAAGCCACCGCCTAAGGTCCATGCTAATAATAAAATGCTTTCATATAAACCGGGCCAGCGACTAAAGTTGTTTTTTGCAGTGGTGTAGTCAGCGGCTTTCTGGTGATCGTCTAATGATATTTTATCTTTAAAAGCATCTGGAACGGCAGCACGATGTGCCTGAATGTGAGCTGTGTGGCGCTGGTTTAACCAGAGGCGCACAACCACAGATAAAGCCAGCATGACTAAAAATAAAACGGTAAAATTATGCAAAACCTGCTCCTTAGGGGGTACAAATTATTTCAATAGCTATATATTACCCTACAATTGAGTATCAGGCTTAGCAGATTATTAAGATTTAATAAGCGGAGCCGTTGAAACATTAATTTTTTATAGCGAGCCTAAAAATGACTGAGCAAAGTCAGAATAATAAGAAAGAGAATTTGATCTGGATCGATCTTGAAATGACCGGTTTAGAGCCTGAGACCGATCGTATTATAGAGATCGCAACCATTGTCACTGATAAACAGTTAAACATTCTGGCTGAAGGTCCTGAACTGGCTGTCCATGTCAGTGACGCCTGTCTGGACGGTATGGATGAGTGGTGTACAAATCAGCATGGACAGTCAGGACTTACACAAAGGGTGAAAGACAGTAAGGTTTCTGATGACGAAGCAGCCAAAGAAACCATTCGATTTTTAGAGCAGTATGTAGAAAAAGGCGCATCACCAATGTGTGGAAACAGCATCTGTCAGGATCGGCGCTTTCTGGCTAAATGGATGCCTGAGCTGGAAGCGTTCTTCCACTATCGCAACCTTGACGTCAGTAGCTTAAAAGAGCTGGCAAATCGCTGGTCTCCAGAGTTGGTAGAGGGGTTTCAGAAAAAAGGCTCACACCTGGCAATGGATGATATTAAAGATTCAATTGCTGAATTAGCCTTTTATCGTGAGAAAATATTAAAAATATAAGGCTGGTGGAAAGAAATATTCCTATTTAACAAAATTGTGACTTAGATCAGGGTTTATTCTGAAAATATAGTCTATTATTTAACCATACTCATTTGAGTCTCCTTTTTTGTTGTGGTTATTTTAAGGCCTGCTTCCCCAAAGCAGGCTTTTTTTTGTCTGTGTTTTTTGTTGTATAGGCTTTTGAAAGAGGCTGTCACGCGGTATGATGGTTTTAAGAGGTTAAATCAGAATCAATAAATGCATAGATATGTTGCCAAAACCTATCTAAATGTATCGAAAAGTCGAAAAATATCGTCGATTCTTTAAATTGTTAACTTCTTGATTATTAAATTAGAATATATACAATATAATTAACTATTAAAGGGGTGTTTTTAATGTCTATCGATCGTATCGTGTTTGCTTTTGCTGGTTTTGTTATTCTGACAAGCCTTGTTTTATCGCAATATCATCATGTTAACTGGTTATGGTTAACAGGTTTTGTAGGGTTAAATCTGTTTCAGTCGGCTTTCACTCGTTTTTGCCCGTTAGCAAATATTTTAAAAATGCTGGGTAAGAAGCCGGGTTGTGCCTTCGAGTAAAAATGGATCTTTTCCACTGTAACGTCGTTGCTGCCGTTATTTTTAAATGCTCATTAACTTTAAGTTAACTCCGCTTTAAAAAAAATGGCGCGCCTAGTTACAGTGAAAAATCTCTCATTTTTACTGCAGTAAAGTTCTTAGTTGGGTGGTTTGTTTTATCCAACACAAAAAAGCCGCTAACTTAGCGACTTTTTTGTGGACGATGATAAGTCTATTTTTAGGCTTCTATCGGTGTATCTGTCTGGTTACCCCAGTCTGACCATGAGGAAGGATAGCCTTTCACATTGTCGTAGCCCAGTTTCTTTAATACCAGGTAACTTAAAGCAGAACGATGATGGGTATGGCAGTAACAAATGATTTCTTTGTCTTTCGTCAGGCCCAGTTCATTCAATGTTGATTGCAGCTTATCATCGGGCAACAGACGCATATTGTTAACAACGTCCATGCAATCAGTCCATTCATAACGAATGGCGCCGGGGATATGGCCGCCACGCGCAGCGAAGCATTTTTCACCGACGTATTCAGGCAGGCTTCTCGCATCCAGCAATTTAACGTTGTCATCGTTCAGGTGTTCAAGAATATAGGCACGATGACGCAAGAAAT
>Ga0316207_10004324_pt1 | contig 12403 bp, 9 predicted proteins | sample 6weekpyrite_MG_FD_204943 | JGI IMG/M metagenome (GOLD analysis project Ga0316207, IMG submission 204943) | Microbial mat bacterial communities from mineral coupon in-situ incubated in ocean water Damariscotta River, Maine, United States -... | ecosystem: Environmental > Aquatic > Marine >... | reverse complement strand
AGAGCTTGTCTTTAATAAGCCTCGTTAGCGGGGGGTCGTTTGATACTTTGTGTTATGGAAGGTCATAAAAACTTCTCGAATACAAAAAGGCGCGTTCTAATCGAATGCGCCTTTTTGTATTTAGACTAACCATAGTTCTTGTGGTGAAAATAGTTCGGTGTTGACGTCGCTTGAACATAGAGACGTTTACCGTGTCAGGATGAACTGTCGTGGTTCATAATTAAAAAAATCAGAAAGTTAGAAATTCAGAGGGGCGGCATGCTTCAAAATATTCGAAAAAATGCACAAGGTACTGCTGCGAGAATCGTTGTCGGTGTGATTATTGTCGTGTTTGCTTTGTTTGGCGTTGAGTCGATTGTGGGTAGTTTGAGTGGAGAGCCTGAGGTCGCCACTGTGAATGGAGAAGGAATCCCTGAGTCCAGGTTTATGCGGGCAGTTGAAGGCAAGCGGCGACAAATTATGGTACAAATGGGGGAGCAGGCTGACCCGGGCTTGATCGATGAAGGTTCGTTGCGCTCATCTGTGCTTGAAGGAATGATTCAAGAAGAGGTGCTGGCACAGGATGCAGACAACAAGGGGCTGTTTGTTTCAGATGCTGCAGTCGATAGTTATATTCGCAGTGTAGAGCAGTTTAAAGTAGATGGTGATTTCAGTAATGACCGGATGCAGGTGATACTTCGAAATGCCGGTTTAACGTTAAAGGATTACCGTGATTCGCTAAAAATACAATTCGTACTCGGTCAGCCGCGTACTGCGTTGATTGCCTCTGCTTTTGTGTTGGACTCTGAGCGAGACGAAGTGGTTGCGCTCGATCGTCAACAAAGAACATTCGGTGTGGCAACTGTCTTTAAAAAAGACTATCTGGATGGCATCTCGGTAAGTGATGACGACGTGTCTGGTTATTACAAAGAAAATGTCGCGGACTATAAAAAACCAGAGAATGTCGACGTATCTTATATAGAGATTAACAAGGCAGATCTGGTCTCTCAGATTGATATTGAGGAAGAAGAAATTCGTACTTTGTACGAGACTGAAAAGGCTGAATATGTGGGAGAGGAAGAGCGCCAGGTATCTCATATCTTGGTGAAAATTGATGATGTGACGAATGAAGAGCAGGCGCTGAGTAAAATTAATGACATAAATGCGCAGTTGAAAGCAGGCACTGCTTTTGATGTGTTGGCAAAAGCGCACTCGCAAGATGAGGCTTCTGCCGCAGATGGCGGTGATCTGGGTCTGTCAGCCAGAGGTGTTTATGTCTCTGACTTTGAAGATGCTGCATTCTCGCTTGCGGTTGGAGATGTTTCCAAGCCCGTAAAAACTGAATTTGGCTATCACCTTATTAAGTTGATGGCTGTTGAATCTAATAGCATTCCTGTCTATGAAGAAATGAGAGTGTCCTTGTTGAGCCGCCTTCAAGGGCAAAAAACAGATCAGTTGTATGCTGAGATGACAGAGCGTCTAGCAGATTTGAGTTATTCGTCACCTGACCTGGAAGAGCCTGCTGATGAATTAGGGTTGGTTGTGAATCAGCTGGCAGGTGTTTACGCTGAGACGCAAGATCCCGTTTTTTCAAATATCAAAGTTCAAAGAGTGTTATTCAGTGATGAGCTGCTCAAGGATGAGAATAATAGTGAGTTGCTCGAAATAGGGGATGGTCATTCTGTTGTATTCAGGGTGAGCGCTTATCATGAAGCAACCTCTCTGCCTTTGGAAGAAGTCAAAGAGCGAGTGCGTGAAGCTATAAAAGAGAATAAAGCTGCGGAGTATGCCGAGTCAGTCGGCCAGGCCTTTATTGTCCGTGTCCAGGCGGGTGAAACGCCTGAGGATGTCTCTGAAGATATGGGGCTGGATTGGAGTGTTCATGAAAAAATAAAGCGAGACAATATCATGGTAAACCGGGAGCTGGTTAGCCGCGTCTTTACTTTCAAAAAAGCTGCCAGCAAAAAAGAGAATATCGTTGGATTCTCGGCGCTGAATGGGGATTATTCGGTTGTCATGTTAACGGATATTGCGGAGGGTGATCCTGAGACTGTCAGCTCTTTGGAGAAATACTCCATTACGAATATGCTGGGCGATAGTTTTGGTGCCAGCGACTATCGAAGTTACCAGGATGCCTTGATGAAAAGTGCAGAGGTTGAGCGGATTTAAAGGGCATAAAAAATAGGGGGGCAATCGCCCCTTTTTTTGTGCACGCTATCATATAGCGCTGTTCTGACGGGACTCACAGTATTTTGAGCACTGGTTATCTTTCCCTTTTCCTTAATTAATGTATCTTTGCGTAACCTGAATTTTGAGCCGGGGTTGTGGATAGCAGGCTCTAAAAGGTTGGCTTGCCAGCTACCTTTGTTTTGTGGCGAAGGAGCTTGGTTGTTCTTGCTGTTGGATAATTAAACTGTCGAAAATAGGTAAGGCGCGGAAAATATGGTTCTTGTGACAACAGCATCTTTACTATTACTTAATTTGATACATCAGTTCAAAGACATTGAACCTCAACCCGTAGGTGTTGTGCATTATAATCTAACCATGAATAGTGGCGATATTTTTATCGATGAAGAAGTTATTGTAGAGCCGCTTAACGAGGTTGTGTATCGCAACATTGTGCGACAGGCCTATGACTATAGCTGTGGCTCTGCCGCCCTTACTACGGTGCTGCAGCATTATCTTGGTCGAAATTTTCAAGAACGCCAGGTAATGGAAGGACTTCTTCATTATGGCGAAAGTGAACGAATCGTCGATCGACGTGGTTTTTCCATGCTTGATATGAAACGTCTAGTAACGGCGCTGGGCTTTCCGGCCGGTGGGTTTAAAGCAGAGCTGAAAGACCTGATGGAGCTCGACCACCCCGCCATTGTACCAATCGTCTATGCCGGTTTTAAGCACTTTGTCGTTGTCAAAACGGTAAAAGACGGGCGTGTTTTTATCGCTGATCCGTCTAAAGGGAATCTCACCTTTACTCTGGATCGCTTTGAAGAGGCATGGGATCAAAATGTATTATTCGTTGTTTTCCCGGGGGATACTAAACCTATCGACGGGCTGGAGTTACGCGAGGAGGATTTACGTTTCATTGATGATCAGACGCTTTCGCTTCAAGCTTTTAGGGTGCTACCAGACTATTACGAAAACCTTCATTACAAACTTCAGAATGAGATAGAAAGACAGAAAAATAACCCGCAAGATCTTATCGATTCTGGTGGCCCCAAAGTAAACAGCACCACGAAATCTCTGCACTATAGAAGAAATTAAGGCATACCGACTTCATGCGAACAAAATATATGCAAATCACTAATAATACGGAAAAGGAAAGCGCAATGAATTCTTGGGTAGTAAAAGTGTTGGTATTTACGTTATCAGCGCTTCTCATCTCCAACGTAACCGCCGCCGAAGAAGAATCAAACGTAGATAAAGCAAGGGAAGCACTTGCTAAGCAATCTGATGATGAAGATACATCTCGTCAATTGGAAGAGGTTTTCCAGGCGGCTGAAAAAAACTATTCGTTGTTGCGATCCGGCGGTAAGTCCTTAACCTATTCTTTGGACTATTCCTATACATCAGACGCCAGGATTGATCTCGAAGTTGTCAATAATACGATTCGTAACCTCGATGTAAATCCTTCGTCTACGCACGCATTTACCAATTCATTCAGTTTTGACTACGGGGTTTTGAACAACCTGACCTTGAATACGCGTATTCCTCTGTCAACGCGATACGATACGCAACAAGAATTGTCGATTACGGATTTCGGAGATATTAGTGTCGGGCTTCGATGGCAGCCTTTCGCTTATGTTCCGGGTAAGGCGACGGTGACGGTGAATACAACCTTAAGTAGCAAGACGGGTGTGAGTCCATATGAAATTGATTCCAGTCGTCAGCTCTCAACAGGAAGTGGTACGTATTCTGTTTCAACAAGTTTAAGTATTTCAAAAGTGCTGGATCCTGTGGTGTTGTTTACATCTTTGAGCTCCAGTTATGCATTTGAAGAGACAGGGCTAAACCAGATTCGGGGTGGACGTATTTTAAAAACTGTTCAGCAAGGCCAGAGCTTCTCTTTTTCAGGTGGTTTCTCTTATTCACTTTCATATGACACCTCATTAAGTATCTCTACTCAAATTGGCTACAATGGTCAAACGTCTCTGTTTTTTGCAGGTGGCACTGAAGTGAGTACCAGAGACTCCGTTAACGGCTCTATGAATTTTTCACTCGGCATCCGGCTAGATCCCAAAACAATTATTAATACCAGTTTCGGTTTTGGTCTGACAGAAGATGCGTCTGACCTGTCACTAGGGTTCTCATACCCCATCAATATCGGCGCGTTTAACTGGTAGTCTTCCTGGGTTCAGGTCAAGAATAAGTCAAGTAAAATAAAGGAAATGTAAAGGATTCTGTTTGTGAAGTTGCTTCCGAGGAAGATTAAAAAAACCGTTGCGCTTGCGCTCGTATTCCTAATTGTTTTTCCTCCGCAATTACTGGCGCAGCTGGGAAATGGTGTCACCATTGATACCAAGTCGCTATCGCTTGGCGGTGCGGTTGTCGCTGATACCAATCCGACGTTGGCGGCGGTTTATCATAATCCCGCAGGTCTGGCGAAACTTAAGAATCGACAGTTCGAAGTTGATCAAATGTTTATCGGGCTTGACCTGGATGCTAGCTTTATTGCGCCAGTTGATGAGAATGGTGAATTTGATTACGAGATTTTTGGCTTGCAGGGAACAGGCTTCAACACCTATGACACAACGGTACCGCGTGATCCCGTGGTGGGTGGTGATGGCTTTGGCAGTAGCCACACCAATAAGCTGTCTTTGTATTTGCCCGGTTATGGCTTGCAGCAGCTACCATGGAAGGGCCCCGCAAACCTGCCGCCTCAAATTGGTTTTTCGGTTAACCCACCGGGTTCCAAGTTTACCTTTGCGAGTAGAAACTATATGGCATCTGCGCTGAGTCTTTTTAAAGAAGCAGAAGATCCCGGCGCCTTTTTGGGTAAAGAAGCGGCCATTCAGCGTTACACTTTTTTTTCACCGTCTGTCGGGTATGAAATTAATGATGAGTGGTCCGTTGGCGCTGGTGTTCAGCTTTCTCATCAAGGATTTTATATCGCCCAGGATAACAGAGCCCCAAACCTGCTGATTGCGGTGGTCGAAATACTGCAGGATGCCTTTGCCTGTGAGTTTGACAAGCCGATTGGTAAGCGTCGTGACCCTTTGCAGCCTTTTTTATCTATGTGTCAAGGTAATATTGGCCCTTGGGATAACATAGGTCGAATTGATATGGATATGCGGGAGTCTTTGTCTCCGACCTATAATCTAGGGGTACTATGGACACCTAATGACTGGTTTTCCTGGGGGGCGGCTTACACGAGCGAAGCCAATATGAAGCTCAAAGGCACCTTCCTGATGGATTATACTGATGAGTGGACCGCTTTCTGGCAGGGTTTTAATGCATCGATTATTGGTGCGATTACTGCCGCAATTTTAGGTTTGCCACGCGGGGTGCCATTTGAAAGAGGACAGTTGTCAATGAATTTGACGATTCCTCAGATGTTTAAAACCGGCTTCAATGTACGACTGTCTCCCTCGTTTTCTCTGGAAATGGATGCGACCTGGACAGATTGGAGCCAATGGGACGAGTTTACGTTTTTCTTTGATCGGAAGCTGGAAATGTTATCGACAGCGCGCCTGCTTTCCACCTTGGTAACAGATACTTCGCTGACCCTTCCCATTGGCTTGACCGATACCTGGCATTATGGCTTTGGCTTAACGCACCATATTAACTCGCGTTTGGACGCGCGCTTTGGTCTGGAATTAAGGACGTCTCCAGTTGGTAAAGACGTGTTTGGGCCGGTTCCGGTTGGAGATATGAAAACCTGGGGGATTGGTTTTGGTTATCAATGGGACAAACGAACTCAGGTGAATGCGAGTATGTTCTATATGCAATCAACAGACTATATCCCATCAAATACCAGTTGTAACCTCAACTGCACCAACCTTACCAACGTTATTTATAACCCTTATGCTGGGTTGGATGTTAAATTCGTTAGTCGAATTTATGGTTTTGGCGTCAGTTTTAGACGGCAGTTTTAATCCAATATGAATGCGCACCGACTAAGGCAATATTTTCTGCTTACCTGGTTATCGTTTTGTTCGGCGTGGGTGTCTGCTGAGCGTTATCACGTTACGGAAGATAGCTTCGGTAGCTATTCTGCCGAGCCTGTTGAGCAAACAAAGAAACAACCATCGCAGTCTTCATCTGAGTTATCCGAAACTAACCAGCAAGAGCGTGTCTGGCCTTTGGACGAACCGGAAGAGCATCAGCATCAAACTATTTCAGAGCAATCAGCGAATGAAATAGAGTCAAGCCAGTCGGCAGGCGTAAAAAAACCGCTGAGTGTTTTTGAACAAAAATATCTGGAGGCTGAAAAAAAAGCGCGGAAACAAATTATCAAGCGATTAGAGCAGGATAAGGGCGCCCATTCATACGATGCGACTAAAGTAGATGAAGTTGATTTTGTCGACAGCGAGGCGTTACTAGGGCAGGGGTCGGGCTCCCAATCGGGCAAATCACGTTTTTTTACGACCGTAGATGTCGATGGGACTTTGACCAATATCCCCTACGATCCCCTGTTAGAAAAAGCGGCATGGGATAAATTTCGTAATCAGAAAAAAATATTTACCGAGGCCATCGTATATAGAAAACCAACGGCCTCTGACTCTGGAAAAAAGCTGAATTTGCCGGACAATGCAGATCCGGTCGCGCTGCAAATTTTGAATGTAGGGGGAAAAAAACTCGAAAGTTATTTCGACACCTTTTCCCAGAGCTGTTGTGCGAATCTCCCTAATGCAAGAGTGCCTGAACTCAGTTTTGGTCGCTCACATTCATTCAGTTTGAGTCGAGAATATTTGCCTTACCGTTTTAATGAGGGTGACAGTCGCTATTTGCTACTGCGTCTTCCTGAGCAGGTAGAAAATTACCCGTTGCAGATTCGAACGTTTATTCGCAAGTATAAAAAAAGAAGTGTCGACCATGGCGTGTTTTTTCCTCAACTGGTTACCCTGGATGCTGAAAAGCAACCACTCAGAATTATTACCGGGCCTTTGTTGAAATATGTCGCAGAAACCTGGGCTTCTTATGGTTATTTGGAAGGTATATTTGAAATTGATCGTACCGAGGAAAGAGAAGAACATTATATTCTGATCAATACCACTCGAGAAGTGCTTAGTCAGTCGTCAGTGATCGAAGAGGGTGAGGAACCAATACAGATTACTCATATGGCAACGGGTCTATTTGAAGTAAAACTGCCGACAGAAGAATAGTTTGGCTTAGGGCTATTGCATTTGAACCTCCCCGATCATTCCCAAAAAAGCGGGAATGATCGGGGAGGTTCAAATGTCTTTCAGTCGGTCACGCTACACAAGCGTGCCAAGTGAGGCTTTGTCAAAATCGTTCAGTTCCTCCAGTCTGTTCTTCTTAACCTTGATCACCCACTCAGGATCTTGTAGTAGCGCGCGACCGACAGCCACCAGCTCAAACTCGTTTGCTTTCAGACGCTCAGAAAGGTTTGAAATTGACGCAGGTTCAACACTGGAGGCGTTAGACATACCAAGATTGCCACCGTCTTCATCGAGAAAGCTTGAACTGAGTCCAATACTCCCAACTGTAATCGTAGGCTTGCCACTTAATTTTTTCGTCCAGCCTGCCAGGTTGAGGTCCGATCCCTCAAACTCAGGTTCCCAGAAGCGACGCGTACTACAGTGAAAGATATCGACGCCCGCATCGGTCAGAGGCTGAAGAAACGCGCCGAGCTGCTCTGGTGTTTCAGCCATTCGCGCCTGGTAATCCTGTTGTTTCCACTGTGAGAAACGGAAAATTATTGGAAAATCATCGCCAACGCGTGCCCTGATGGCACGCACAATTTCTACAGCAAATCGAGTGCGTGCGACCAGATCACCGCCATATTCATCGTTGCGCTGGTTACTACCTTCCCAGAAAAACTGATCGACGAGGTAACCGTGAGCGCCGTGCACTTCAATGGCATCAAATCCGATTTTCTGGGCGTCGGCAGCGGCTTGTGCAAACGCGTCTACCACCTCGTCAATATCTGACTTGGACATTGATAAGCCATTCGGTTTTCCCGGTTTGAATAGGCCCGAAGGGCTGTAAGCTGGAATATTAGCATCGGGTTCAACGCCCTCTTTTCGTACCGCTCCAACATGCCATAATTGAGGGGCAATCTTGCCGCCTTTTGCATGGACGGCATCGACAACTTTTTTCCAGCCGGCCAGCGCCTTTTCACCATGAATAAAAGGGATGTTAGGGTAGCCATTGGCTGCTTTGTGGTTGATGGGGGTTCCCTCGGTGATAATCAATCCAACCTCATTTTCAGCGCGTCGTGCATAGTACTCGGCAACTTTACTGTTAGGGATATTGCCAGGTGAAAACCCGCGTGTCATTGGTGCCATGACAACTCGGTTTTTAAGTGCCAGCGAACCAAGCGTAATAGGTTGAAATATCGGGGTATACTCAGTCATATTAATAGTCTCACAACGTTGAGATCGGGGATGACACATGCTCACACCTCTCGTTGCACTTAAACATCGAGTTGACAGTCTGCTTGCAAATGTCGTTAATTTCTTTGTGCTTTATGTTGCGTGCCGTAGCCATCTTTCGAATTGTGTCATCATGCCAGATAATAGCGTCTGGTCATGAAGTCGAGCGTAATGGAGTGCACCTTTACTGCTAAAAACAAATATTGCAGCCAGTGGCCGTGCCTCACCTTCAAATTTAAACTCTCCAGACTCAAGGCCTTCAGTGAGTACGCGTGAGACCCAGTTTAGTTCTATTTCATCCAGCGCTTTTATTGCTTTGACCATAGAGACGGGTAATAAGCTCATATCGCCATGCAGCGAACTCAGAGGGCATATTTTTTGTTCATCCAAAACATGCTTTTTGGCCGCGGCAATGTATCGTTCCAATTTGTTCCACTGGCTGCTTCCATGTTTATCAAAATGATTGAGGCCCTGCTCAAGCCAGGTCTTTGTCCAGTTACATAACGCTAAGCCAAGGTCTTCTTTCTTTGCAAAGTGATGGTGTATGCTGGCTTTTCGAATGCCGAGTTCCTGTGACAGGTCCTGATAGCTGAAGCCTTCGAAGCCACGGGTTCGTAGTAGGTCCGAAGCGAGTGTCAGAATTTGTTGCTTTCGTTCGCTTTTTATAACGGTAGTCGTTTGGTTCATCCGTCTTCAAATTAAATGATCAAGGTAGAATGGAGATAAATCTACCTACCTGAAGGTAGGCTGTCAAGAATATGTGCAGTCGACACGCTATCTACGGTAAATCAATATTCGCGATCAAGCTCAGAATCTAGGATAATGCGCACCTTCGTCACTATTCATCCGGGATATACATTATGGGTTTTAACTGCGGCATCGTTGGCCTTCCAAACGTCGGTAAATCTACTCTGTTTAATGCTTTGACCAAAGCCGGTATTGGCGCAGAAAACTTCCCATTCTGTACCATTGAACCAAACGCAGGTGTTGTTGGTATGCCAGATCCTCGCCTCGACAAGCTTGCAGATATCGTTAAACCGGAGCGGGTTGTGCCAACGACGATGGAATTTGTCGATATTGCCGGTTTAGTGGCTGGTGCTTCCAAAGGTGAAGGGTTGGGGAATCAGTTTTTGGCCAATATTCGAGAAACTGATGCCATCGCGCATGTGGTTCGCTGTTTTGAAGATGACAACGTTATCCACGTTGCAAATCAAATTAACCCTCAGTCTGATATTGATATCATCAATACCGAGCTGGCTCTGGCAGACCTGGAAAGCGTTGAAAAAGCAATAAAACGTTTAGCCCGGGTTGCTAAAGGTGGAGACAAGAAAGCGCTTGCCCAGGTTGCACTGCTTGAGAGCAAGTTGCTGCCTCATCTCAATGAATCATTACCCGTTCGTGCATTGGCATTAGATGATGATGATCTGACCTTGATTCAAGAGCTGTGTTTGTTGACAGTCAAACCAACGATGTATATTGCCAATGTCGATGAAGATGGTTTTGAAAATAACCCTTACCTGGATGTAGTTAATGCTATCGCCAAAGCTGAAGGCTCGGTAGTGGTCCCCATTTGTAATAAGCTTGAAGCCGAAATCGCAGAATTAGAAGAGAATGAGAAGGCTGAGTTTTTGGTCGATTTGGGCATGGATGAGCCTGGACTTGATCGTGTCATTCGAGGCGGTTATACCCTGCTAGGCTTGCAAACTTATTTTACGGCTGGCGTAAAAGAAGTTCGTGCCTGGACCATGAAGGCCGGCGAAACAGCCCCAAAAGCCGCGGCTGTTATCCACACCGATTTTGAAAAAGGATTTATTCGTGCTGAAGTCATCGCTTATGATGATTTCATCCAATTTAATGGTGAAACGGGTGCAAAAGACGCTGGAAAGTGGCGTCTAGAAGGTAAAGATTACATTGTTGCTGACGGTGACGTTATTCATTTCAGATTCAATGTCTAAGTGGCAGTGACAAGTGGGAATCAGGGTCTTGTTTTTTCTTGACAAGGCCAAGTAAAAACAACAGAATACGCGCCTCTTTTGGCAAGGTAGCTCAGTTGGTTAGAGCACAGCACTCATAATGCTGGGGTCGGCGGTTCAAATCCGCCCCTTGCTACCAAGAATATCAAGGGCTTAGAGTAATCTAAGCCCTTTTTTATTGCCTGACAATTCCTGTAAGTCCATCATAAGTCCACGAAATTGCTTTTTCAGTTCCGCTCTAAGCACTTTTTCGCTCATCGGCCCGCTATAGTCATACGCACCTGATTGCCTGTCACGCCAGTCACTGCTTGAACGAGTTCTATTGTTTCGCCGTTATGGCTGAATTGAATGATTGCTTGTTAGCCGATGCGGTGGGTTAAAGCGAGGGTTCCATTTTTCATAATTAAATTCCTTTTTATCGATATGCTCAGACATAGTAATGGTTTTGGTCATACAGCTTGTTAACAATGTCAAAGTTGTACTAACAAGCATGCTTGCCTACACCTCTATTCCTAACTAGCTGTAAAACTGTTGTTTTTTATTGTAGGGTTTAGAGTAAATAAGATACAACAACTCTCAATTAAAACGGAAATAATTAAAATCGGAGCTAATAAATGAGGCTAACGAAAGCAAGAGTTCAAAATTACCGGAGCATAATCGATTCTGGTGAATTCGAGATTGAGCAATTGAAATCAATCTTCGTTGGGCCAAATGAGGCGGGTAAAACAGTATTGCTTAAAGCTCTGCAGCAGCTGAGTAAACCAACCGATATTGAAGAGTTTGATGTATTAAGAGACTACCCCCGCTCTAAATATGATGACATTACTACGAAAAAAGTTACCCCTAGCAAAGTAACAGTGGTAACAGGTATTTTTGAGCTTGAAAGTGAAGATAAAGAACTCATCCCTGAGGAGTTTCATGGTTGCAAATACAAAATGTGGAGATGTTATGACAATAAGGGATACCACAGACTGGTAGATGCTCCCGAGGAAATTAATTTTGAAAAAGTAAAAAAGAACTTTCTAAGAATGGCTTCACATATGGATAAGCAATTTACAAATGGTGAGCCAGATGAAGAGTCCGTTAAACCAAGTGAATCACTAAAGCTATTAACTGAAAAATTGCCCGACAGTAGAATAATATCTGCTGAAGTTGCTGATTCTTTAAAGGGTTGGCTAGACAAATTCTATGAATTTGTTGAAGAAGATAACGAAAAAGAGGAAGCAAGACATTCTGAGCTGTTAGAAATAATACGCTTCAATAGCAAGAGTGATGAAGTTCTTGCAACTTTAGGTGAAAGAATCCCTGTATTTATTTTGTTCAACAATTATTTTAGGGTGAAGCCATTAATTCATCTAGGGCATCTAGCACAACGAACAGAGCAAAATATAATTGATGATAAATATTATGATTATGGAAATTTGTGCCTGTTGAAGCTACTTGGATTCACAGCAAGGAAGTTATCAGATTTAGGAAGTATGCCAAGCCCTGATATAAATGATCATGATGCACTTCAAAATTACAAAGATAATTTGGATAAGAGAAGTTATCAGCTTAATGCAGCCAGCATAAAACTAACCAATGAAATTCGTTCAGTTTGGTTTCCTAATCCTGAAAGACCTGAAGCTGATAAATTAAAAGTTGTTGTAGATGGGCAGTATTTAAAAGTTGTGGTTGAAGATGACCTAGGTGTTGATATTGAACTAGATCAAAGGTCGGAAGGGTTTCAGTGGCTCGTGTCATTTTTTGTCGTATTCTTTTCTGAAACGTAACTACTCACCCCCCCCCTGCAAAATGATGGCCTCACGCCTTTATTGTAAATTATGACAATGAGCACGAAGGTATTTCCTCTTTTGTTTATAATTCTCATGTGTTCGATGGAGTGAACATGGA
>Ga0316207_10004323_pt1 | contig 12406 bp, 10 predicted proteins | sample 6weekpyrite_MG_FD_204943 | JGI IMG/M metagenome (GOLD analysis project Ga0316207, IMG submission 204943) | Microbial mat bacterial communities from mineral coupon in-situ incubated in ocean water Damariscotta River, Maine, United States -... | ecosystem: Environmental > Aquatic > Marine >... | reverse complement strand
TTGCTGTTGAGTGGGGTTAAGTTTCGCCAACTTTGGCAACAAAAGGGTGCTTAATTCGATGACAATTATATAAGGTGACTTATAATAAGGCGCTTTGTGGGCCAAGTGGACCGGATCTAAGATGGAATTAATTCGCGGTTTTCATAATCTGCGACCACGTCATCGTGGTTGCATTGCCACTATTGGCAATTTTGACGGCGTCCATCTTGGTCATCAGGCCGTATTGGGGCAACTGGCCGAGGCGGCCGGACGGCTAAATCTGCCGGCAATGGTGGTTAGTTTTGAGCCACAGCCGCAGGAGTTTTTTGGTGCAGCGGCCGAGGCGCCACGCCTGACCCGGCTGCGCGAGAAATTGCAGGCACTGCGACGTTACTCGGTCGATCGGGTGCTGTGTCTGACATTCAGGGACCGCCTGGCTCAGTTGTCGGCAGATGATTTTATTCGTCAACTGCTGGTCGAGGGCTTGGATGTGCGTTATCTGGTGGTGGGTGATGATTTTCGTTTCGGACATCAACGCCAGGGCGATTTCGCCAAGCTCAAGGCGGCCGGTGAAAAACATGGCTTTCAGGTGGTGAGCATGCACAGTTTTCAGGTCGATGGTGAGCGTGTCAGCAGTACCCGGGTACGCAAGGCCCTGGCCCAAGGGGCAGTGGCCACAGCTGAAAAATTGCTGGGTCGCAACTATCGAATGAGTGGCCGGGTGGCACATGGTGACAAGCGTGGTCGTGACCTGGGGTTTCCGACGGCCAATATTCACCTGCATCGCCAGGCGACACCGGTGCGCGGTGTGTTTGCGGTAGAGATGTTTGGCATTGAGGGTGAGCCGGTGGCAGGTGTCGCCAATGTCGGAATACGACCGACGGTGGATGGCACTCGCAGTCTGCTGGAAGTGCACCTGTTTGATTTTGATGGCGATATCTATGGTCGTTATGTGGAAGTGGTTTTTTTGCATAAGTTGCGTGATGAAGTGCGCTTCGCCTCGCTTGATGCCTTGAAGCAGCAGATTGCTTTGGATCGTGACGCGGCGAAACAGTTTTTTGCAAATCGCTAAATAAATTATTTCCTCCCTCCCTTCAAGGGGGAAGAAACACTATTTAATGAAAGTAGAGTAATGAGAACATGGCTGATTACAAACACACCTTGAACCTGCCGAAGACGGCATTTCCGATGAAGGCCAACCTGGCTAATCGCGAGCCGAATATGGTCAAGCAGTGGCTGGATATGGATCTGTATGGCAAGTTGCGGGCCCAAGGTGAAGGTCGTGACAAGTTTATCCTCCATGATGGTCCTCCTTACGCCAACGGCCAGATCCATATCGGCCACGCGGTCAACAAAGTGTTGAAGGACATCATCGTCAAGTCTAAGACCATGGCTGGTTTTGATGCCCCCTACGTGCCGGGCTGGGACTGCCATGGCCTGCCGATTGAACTGCAGGTAGAGAAAAAGGTTGGCAAGGCCGGTCATAAGGTCGATGCCGCCACTTTTCGTAAAAAGTGCCGTGAATATGCCAGCAAGCAGGTAGATCAGCAGCGTGAAGATTTCAAACGCCTGGGCGTAATCAGTGATTGGGATAATCCTTACCTGACCATGGATTTTCAGTTCGAGGCTGACATTGTTCGCAGCCTTGGTCGCATTGTTGAAAACGGTCATCTGCACAAGGGCAGTAAGCCGGTGCACTGGTGTGTCGATTGTGGTTCGGCACTGGCTGAGGCCGAGGTCGAATATGAAGATAAAACCTCGCCAGCCATCGATGTGCGTTTTACAGTGCTGGATGATGAGGCCTTCATGCAGCGCTGTCATCACGTTGAAGACCACGAAGGTGAAGGGCCTATTTCGGCAGTGATTTGGACCACCACCCCTTGGACGCTGCCCGCTAACCAGGCGGTGTGTCTGAACCCTGAACTAGACTATGCCCTGATCCAATGTGAAGCCGAACATGGCGTTGAGCGTCTGCTGATGGCCGAGGCCATGGTCAAAGACACCATGGGCCGTTACGAGATCAATGATTATCGTGTGGTTGCCTATTGCAAAGGTTCTGCTCTGGAAGGCCTGGAGTTGGCTCATCCTTTTTATGATAGGGAAGTGCCGGTTATTCTTGGCGATCACGTCACTACCGATGCTGGTACCGGTGCGGTGCATACCGCCCCTGGTCATGGTCAGGACGATTACGTGGTTGGTTCGCGTTATGGCTTGAAGGTCGATAATCCAGTTGGTGGCGATGGCAAGTTCCTGCCCAACACCGAGTTGTTTGCCGGAGAGCATGTCTTCAAGGCAAATGACTCTGTGCTTGAGGTATTGAAGAGCAAGGGCAAGCTGGTGCGGGCGATGGCCTTGCGTCATAGCTATCCGCATTGCTGGCGTCACAAAACACCAATCATCTTTCGTGCCACACCGCAGTGGTTTATCAGTATGGATCAGAATGGTCTGCGTGATCAGGCCATGACGGAGATCAAAACTACGCAGTGGTTACCAGACTGGGGTCAGGCCCGCATCGAAGGCATGGTGGAAAAACGCCCTGATTGGTGTGTTTCACGTCAACGCACCTGGGGTGTGCCTATCGCCCTGTTCGTGCATAAAGAAACCGGCGAGCTGCACCCGCGCACTCAGGAATTGATTGAAGAAGCCGCGCAACGCATCGAGAAGGTTGGCGTTGATGGCTGGTTTGAAATGGATGCCGCCGAGCTGCTGGGTGATGATGCGGCGCAGTACGACAAGGTTAGTGACACCCTGGATGTCTGGTTTGACTCAGGTGTGACTCATGCTGCTGTGTTGGAACGTCGTGATGAACTAGGCTTGCCTGCAGATCTGTATCTGGAAGGTTCGGATCAACATCGTGGCTGGTTCCAGTCTTCCTTGCTCGCCGCTGTGGCGATGCGTGGCGAAGCACCATACAAGTCTGTTTTGACTCATGGCTTCACCGTTGATGCCAAGGGTCAGAAGATGTCCAAGTCCAAGGGCAACATTGTTGCACCGCAAAAGGTGGCGAATTCCCTCGGCGCCGACATTCTGCGCCTGTGGGTAGCTGCGACTGATTATCGTGCCGAGATGACCGTCTCGGATGAAATCCTCAAGCGTGCCGCCGATGCCTATCGCCGTATGCGTAACACTGCTCGTTTTCTGCTGGCCAACATCAACGGTTTTGATCCGGCAACGGATGCCCTGCAGCCGAATGAAATGCTGGCGCTGGATCGTTGGGTTATCGAGCGTGCCCGTGCCTTGCAGGAAGAGGTTAAAGAGGCTTACGACAGTTATGAATTCCATCATATCTATCAAAAGGTGCATAACTTCTGTGCCCTGGATTTAGGTGGCTTTTATCTCGATATCGTCAAAGATCGTCAGTACACCGCGCAGGAAAACAGTGTTGCGCGTCGTTCCTGTCAGACAGCCATGTATCACATCATCGAGGCGATGACGCGCTGGTTGGCGCCGATTCTGTCATTTACCAGTGAAGAGTTATGGAGCAATATTCCGGGTCAGCGTGGTGAGTCAGTATTTTTGGCTACCTGGTATGAGCTGCCTCAGATTGGTGATGATGAACTGGGCGCTGAATTTTGGCCGCAAGTATTGCAGGTGCGTCAGGTGGTGAAGAAACAGTTGGAAGAATTGCGTGTTGCCGGTGCAATTGGTGGCTCACTCGATGCTGAGGTGGATCTTTATTGTGGCAGTGAGCTGAAAACACAACTGGAAAAGCTGGGTGATGAGTTGCGCTTTGTTCTGATTACTTCGTCAGCGCGTGTGCACGGCACCACGGTAGTACCGGAAGATGCAAAACATCATACGCTGGAATCCAATGACGAACTGTGGATTGCCGTGGCGGCATCAGAGCATACAAAGTGTGTACGTTGTTGGCATCACCGTGACGATGTTGGTGTTAATGCTGAGCATCCTGAGTTGTGTGGCCGCTGTGTCGACAATGTTTCGGGTGACGGTGAACAGCGTCAGTTTGCATAGGCTGGATTGATTGATGTTGCGTTGGTTGTGGTTGTCTGTATTGGTTGTTGTGCTCGATCAAGCGAGTAAGCTTTGGGCCAATGGTGCCTTGCATCTGTATCAGCCGGTTGAAATTTTTACCGGGCTGAGTTTTACCCTGTCCTATAATGCTGGCGCGGCATTCAGTTTTCTCGCCGATTCTGGTGGCTGGCAGCGTTGGTTTTTTATTACCCTGGCGATTTTAGTTTCGGGCTATATCATTCATTGGTTGAGAAAGCTGAGTGGTTCAGAGATGAGACTTGCGATTGCCCTGTCATTGATTCTGGGTGGAGCAGTCGGCAATGTGATTGACCGGGTCTATCTCGGTTATGTGGTCGACTTTATTGATGTCTTTTATCTCGCCGATGACTGTCTGCCATTTTTTGGCAAGTTGTTTGGCGGTGGCGCTGTGTCATGCCATTGGCCGGCATTCAATATTGCTGACTCGGCAATCTTTCTGGGTGCGGTAATACTGGTGCTTGATAGTTTTAAAGGGCGTAAGTCCGAAAGTTAAGGAAGTATTTTATGTCTGTTCTGCTCGCTAATCCACGTGGTTTTTGTGCCGGGGTCGATCGCGCCATTGGCATTGTTGAACGTGCCCTGGAACTGTTTGGCGCACCGATCTATGTCCGTCATGAAGTGGTGCACAACAAGTTTGTCGTTGATGGCCTGCGTGAGCGCGGTGCGGTGTTTGTCGAAGAGCTGGATCAGGTGCCGGATGATGCCACGGTGATCTTTAGCGCCCACGGGGTGTCACAGGCCGTCTGGAACGAGGCCAAGCGTCGTGGGCTAAAGGTGTTCGATGCCACCTGTCCGTTAGTGACCAAGGTGCATCTACAGGTGGCGCGTTTTGCTCGCGATGGTTTTGAGGTGGTGTTGATTGGTCACGCTGGCCACCCGGAAGTTGAAGGAACTCTGGGGCAATACGATGGTGAGCCAGGAGGTATTCATTTGGTTGAGACCCCTGTTGATGTCGAAAGCCTTGAGGTAAAGCACCCCGGCAAGCTTGGTTTTGTAACTCAGACTACACTTTCCGTCGATGATACTCGGTCAGTGATTGATGCCTTGAAGAAACGCTTTCCTGAGATTGTTGGACCACGCAAAGATGACATTTGTTATGCCACCCAAAACCGTCAAGATGCAGTTAAAGGCCTAGCCAGGCAGGCTGATCTGATCATGGTGGTGGGGTCGCCCAATAGCTCTAATTCAAACCGCTTGCGTGAAATTGCTGAGAAGTCTGGTAGCAAGGCCTACTTGATTGATAACGCCGCTGAGATTCAGCAGGCCTGGTTGGAAGACATAGACAGTGTCGGTGTCACCGCCGGAGCTTCAGCGCCGGAAGTGTTGGTCAACGAGGTTGTCAGGCAGCTTGAAGAGTGGGGTATTGGCAAGGTCGAACAGCTTAGTGGCAAGGAAGAGAATATCGTCTTCTCCATGCCCAAAGAACTGAAATAAAAAAGCGGCCTTGATGGCACTACTGTCCCGCAGATTGGGATAACAGAAAAATCAGTTTTTTGTGTAAAAAAACGCAATCCAGTGAATAGTGATTCAGGTGTTATCCGTGATCAGCTGATCCAACTGAACAGTGCTCATGCAATAAAAAGGGGAGCACCTCTTCTACGCCGGATTGGCTATCGTGATCCAGAAACAGGCAAATTTATGAGTTTTTGACCAATCACTTCAAGCTTTCGGCAGCGACAATTGCGGCTATTTATAAGGACCGTTGGCAGGTGGAATTATTCTTTAAGGCGATCAAGCAGAATTTAAAAATCAAAGCCTTCGTAGGTGCTTCAAGAAATGCGGTACTGACGCAAATATGGATTGTAATGATGGCCTATTTGTTGGTGGCCTTTGCCCGCCACAGTGCTCGGGCAGGTTGGACCGTTCAACGAATGTTGCGGGTATTGCAGCTGAATTTATTTGAGCGACGAGGCCTCAAAGATATCCTTGATCCTGATCCGCCTAGACACAAAAAAGGCGAACCCCAAATGGGGTTCGCCTTGTGAGTTTCAATTGTGGGACAGTAGTGGCCTTGATGGCCGCTTTTTTTGCCTAGATAATTTTGTTCTTATTGTTGTCGTAGCTCACGCCAGGAGATACGTTTTCCACGTAGTGAGCCAACATCTGTGGCCAGGTTTTCTACTCCATTCGCAGTGTTAATCAACGCCGTTCCTGTATCGCCATCCTCCAGGCCACCAAGGTCGAGCGCTGGGCTACCGAGGGTACCTGCTTCTATTCTTAGGCCTGAAGCAGCGGATTCTGTGCCGTCTGTGAGTTCGGCTAGGTCATTTGTGTCGTCAACCTGTTGATCACCGCTGATGTCAACTACTGGGGCATCAGGGACAGCGCCAGTGGCGGCATCGACAAACATAAACCAACTGCTGCCACCGGTGCCACAGGTATCGGGATTGGGTGTGTAGGTAGTGAAGAAAACAATGTTATTGATCACAACGGCATTGCTCACCACTCGCTCGCTGGCTGTATTGTTGGTTGGAAAATCGAAATGCCAGCCAAAGCGTTGGCTGTTGTCTGCATCGCCATAAGGTACAGGCTCAGAGGAGGTAATGCGGGCTTCAATTTCCGAATTGTTGATGCCTGTGCCAGTGCTGATGGTTTGTTTAGTCAGGTTGGCGCGAGTCAGGAGGGTGTCATCATCTTGACCTTTGTCCCATACTCCATAAAAGCTTTGCTCTTGCGTGTTGTCCAGGTCGTCCGCTGTTAAATATTGGCCGGTGCCAAACAGCACCAGTAAATTGGGCGAGGTGTTGACGGTGGTTGCTTCACTGTTAATGGTTGCCTGGTCTGGATGGCGAATTATGCTGGGTTTTACCGTGATGGGCTGCGCGACGTCTGTGGCATCTGTCGCCTTAAACAGTGGTCGCGGCTCGGAACTGCTGTCTTGGTAGGCAACATCCCAGCCTGTTGCTGTGCTGTTGGCCAGGTCAAATGCCCACATATTGCCTTCTAAGTCACCAGCATAAACACGATCAACCATGCCATTGCCATCACTGTCGATCGCTGTGGGTGATGACAGGCCATTTTTGTCGGCGTCCGCATGGCTACCAACCTGGGTGCTGATCTTGCGATAGTCTACATCGAGTTCCCAACCACCAGCGTCGGACGGGTCGGCATCGAGATAAATGATAAACAAGGTGGCAATACCTGAATCCGAGTTGTAGCCGTTGCCGACGAACACCGCCCAGCGTCCTTCTTCCGTTATGCCGATCACTGGTTGGCTGAAGGTGTAACCCAGGTCGGAGTAAACATTATTATCTGGATCATCGTTGTCGAGATCGACAATCTCATCGTTTGCGTTAAATTCCCACAGTACGGTGTTTGCGGCATTGGTTTCGCTAAAGTTGGAGGGGGCGGTTACATCAAGGGCAAACAGGCCTTTACCACCGCTACCTAGTCCGCTTACAAGCACAGTCTTCCAGGATTCGTTTGCAACAGTTGCACCATGAGCAAAATAGGCATCTGCAACCGTGGGTGTCTGATTGACAAAATTGTGGTGGATATAATTCGTGTCGGTTAGTTCTTTAAGGTTTGGGAATACCGTTGCAGGCACATAGGCCATTACCTCTGCGCCAGTGTCGGCATTGAAACCATGCAACATACCGTCGTTGGCGCCGACGTAGACTACCGGTGTTCTTGGAGTGGTATTATATGTTTCCCAGAAATCATTATAACGATAGCCTTCTTCACCAAAGGGATACGCGTTTGGATAAGGGCTGGATGGAGCGCCAACATAAACCGGGCTGGAGTTGATTATATCGCCTAGCACTGAACCGCGTTCTCGGAATGTGAAATCAGTTACTGTTTCACCGCGGAGGTAGTCCAGGCGTGCTTCGCCGCGGTCAATGTCAGGCTGTTCAGGGTTTGTGACTGCAATTAGTTCATTCTGCAATGTTGAGCCAATGTTATCCCACTGAAAGGCGACACCGGCACCACCACTATAGGTAAAGATCTCACGGTCGTCGTTGTTGTCGAGTTGGCTAGCGGCAGTCCAAACGGTGTTTTCAGCGAGGCTGCCATCGGATCCGATTTCAAACGCCAGCAAGTCACCAGACCAGTCGCTTGGGTTAAAGCTGCTGAAAAATACTTTTGAACCCGCAGTCAGTCGGAACGATGACATGGAAACTGAAGTGGCACTAGGTATCTGACTTGTTATCTCTTCTACGGCGTCCGTGAGTGCATTAACCAGGCTGTCTGAGTCATTTGCGTTTAAATATTGTCCATGCCCATTGACGGCAGCGTGCCACAGATCATCGATTTTGGCTGCATTTGAACTGCTTGGGTCCGGCCAGGAGAAATCATCGGCATAGACATTGGTGTCCGCTGGCAGTGTGCCATCGACGCCAAAGCCAACGGTATAGGTGTTCATGTGTAGAATGCCGTCAACATCATAATATTTTGCGGCGACATCAGCTAATGTATTGCTGGCACCATCAGCATCGATATCACCGATGTTTATTGAAGGGGTGTCGTAATAACCATCCGTCATTAGAATGGTGTTGTGTATTTGGCAGGCGCCTCCTTCCTCAGCACTTAATACGGGGCTGTCGAGGCCGGCTAAATTACCATTGTAATATTCGCCAGCCTTTGAAAGCGCTGTGTGTAATGGGGTTGCTCCCAGCACTGGTGGATGGTCTTGCACTGCACTAAGCAGTGTGCTTTTATCAGCGTCGTTCGCTTGAATAGTATTAGTTATGGTGTCGTCGTTAATGTTGGCGAAGCCAAAGCGTATATTGGGGGTGTTATTGATGATTTTACTGATGGCGTATTTAGCCACGAATTCCCTGTTTCTGTGGTAAGTGAACCAGTTGGCGAAGTTCTTTTTTGCGGCCAAACCTTGATGTTTGATTAGGTATTCTGTCTCTTCGCCGTTATCAAACAGTCCGTTACTATTCGCATCTGTCCAGGTGTAATAGCGAAAGCCTTTGCCGTCTACCTCGCTTATGGAGTTTTGGGTAAGCAGGTTTATATGGTGTTGTGGGTTGTAAGGGTTATCGGGCGCATGTGTTATCACTGCTTGATCGTAACCATCCCAAGCTTCGTACGTCTTTTCTGGGTCATAATAAAGCGGGTTGAAAGTGCTGTTGCGAATACGCCATGCGTCTTCAACAGGAACACCGCATTTGCTAGCTGACGTGAATACGACGATCTTAGTGTAGTTGGGGGCAAACGGTGAGCTGCAACCCTCTCTGACCGGGGTGAACTCGCCTGAACCATCAGGGCTGCTGCCATCTGGCTGTGTGCCCTTAAAGCTGCCTGTGGGATTGTTTATCATGGTTTCCGCGAGCATGCTGTTTGAGTCATCATTCATGAATAAAACATTGGGCGGCACTGAAGTTTTTAGAAACAAGGGAGAGTTTGACAGTTGGCCCGGCGCTGATTGTGCGGTTGATAAGCTGCCTAGCAGAAAAGTCAGGCAAAAGGCCCATGCTGAATGATTTAGCTGCAGTTTCATAATGTCTGATTTCCGTGCTTACTGAAGAACAACTTTGCGTACAGAGCTTTGCACCATGCCCACAGCGTTGCCGTCACTACGTGCAGATACCTGAATAATTTTGTGACTGATGTTTGCCTGGCTGGCCTGGCCGTAGCCACCGCCGCTTTCCAGAGGTGGTTGATCGCTGACTAAATTGATGATGGCACAGGAATCATCCGGCATTGTTATGCAGGTGGCGCCTGGGTTCCAGGTCGCAGTATCAAAATAATCCAGATTTGCATTGATGTCATAATACCCAGCTGTGGTGCCGATAGCGCCTTGGATATCGGTGCGGATTGTTTTGCTAAAAACATAATCCTCTTCTGCATTTGCCAGACTCAGTTCAGCATTCATAAACGACGTTTTTTGATTGCGGTCATTGGCGGCCATTTTTTCCTCTAGGGTTGAGGTGCTCATTGCTGTGATGCCGAGCAGAGTCATGACCAATAACATTAGTAGGCTGATAATGAGGGCAGAGCCGGTTTGTTTGTTCATATCCCTATTCCCTGATTGCGCAGTTGTACGGTGGTGGTAAAGTTTCGATATAGCCGGAGATCGTCGGCAGCATCACATAATGCAACGGTGTTTGGAGCACCGGCATCGCAGTTTAAGAACCAGTATTGTTGATTGGTGCTGGCGAGATTGTTTTCCAGGGTGGCAAGTAGCAGGTGAATGCGAACACTGACGACCTTGCTCATATCTGCGCCAATGGTGTCGGCGTCGACATAACGAATAGCGTTGCCATCACCGTTGATGTCTTCGCCATATAGAATTTGAAAATTCTCAACACCCTCAAGTAATGGATCGGTAGTGATGCCTATATTGTTGCCATTGTTATTGGCATAAGAGCGATATAAATTCCGTTGTCCGTTGTTTGTGCGAATATAATAGGCACTGTAATTAAGGCTCGACAGCTGTGCTTTGGCAATATCATAGTTTTTGCTGAATGTGCCGTTGCCGATTGGGATTGTATCGTCAGTTACAGCACCGGCAACAAAGAGATCAGCATTGTCACAGTCGCTAATGATTAAAGGTTCACCTTGCACAAAACCGTGGCCGACAGCGGTAATGGTGTCGTTGTTGCTGTTAGCGGGTATGCCAGTGGCGGCAGCGCGCATAACCACCAGCGAGTCAGTGTCGGCGACTACATCATTTGCGTCGGGGTTGGCGGCATTACCGTCAAGCAAAACAACATTAAGCGCGTTGGAATATTCATAGCCAAAGATACCGTTGCCCATCTCCCTCAATACGTCACTATTATTGATAATTAAGGCGTTGCTGTTACAGCCCAGTTGCCCGGCCATGCGAATATCATGGGCCAGCAGGTCGAGGGCAAAACGGGCATTTTCCTGCAGCCGGGCCAGTGACTCCTGAACGCGACTGGTCTGTTTGCTGGACATGAAAATCTGGATCACGCCCAAGGTCAATATCATGCTTAGGCCGATGGCAATCATCAGCTCGATCAGCGACAAACCGCTTTGTTTACGTTTTAGGCGGATCATGGTTGGAATCTCAATTGGTAGCAGGCTTCGTCAGGGGCCTGGTTACCAATGCCGACACATTGGCTGAATTCTATGTTGTTATCTTCATATTGATAGGCAATCTCGCGCCAGAGAATGGTGACTGTGAATTGATTTCCGTTTTGAGTGACCATGCCTCGGCCAGCAGGAAGTATAGGTTTGGGATCGGCGTTGAGTGGTTGACTCCATTCGAACATGTCATAGGTAGCCAGTTGCTCAGCGTTACAACCAGAAACAGAATTGATGCAGCCTGGATTACCAGGAGCCTCCGTGCTATTAAATCCGACGTACTCTGCCTTGCCCTGAGGATTAGCGCGGATGCGCTCGGCCATGTCTATGGCCAGGTTGGTGGCCTGGGTTTTGGTATAGGCAGCGTGGTTGTTGCGCAGGCCGCTGGCCTGCATGCCGGCGATGCCGAGCAGGCCGATTGATAACACCACCATGGTGACTAATACTTCGATCAGACTGAAACCTGCCTGACGGCAGTGTGTTGTATCCCCATACATAAGCGTAGCCATTGTTTAATTTTGGCCAAGGCTAGCACAGGCAAGTGTCTTTATTGAGGCGCGGTCAGGGTGAATCTGGTCGAGTGGTGGTTGGTGGCCGACGAGTGGTTGTTAATGGTTTTCTTATATAGTAAGGTGATCTACATTCAAGTAGATCACCCAGAGGTAACTTCCTAAATATATGTTTATGCAGTTCGGGGCAGCTTACCAGTTGCCGGTCTTGACGTTGGTGCTGTCCAGGGTCAGGTCGCCATCGGTTGCCTGGCCACCCTGGGCGGTGGCGGTGAGTTTTACGCATTGAGCAATGCCAGCACCACACGCTGCACCATCGATTTTGTAATGCCCATCATCAGAATCGACAGGGTCGGCAGCGTAACCCAGATCGGTCATATCATCGGTGTAGGTGTTGTTTTCAGAGAAATAACGCTCCTGCCGGGCCATGGCATCCATAATTTTTGAGTGGCCATCCGTGCGCTTGCTCTTGCGCACCTGATCCTGATAACTCGGGTAGGCAATAGCGGCGATGATGCCGATGATGGCGACTACGATCATCAATTCGATTAGTGTAAAACCTGTAGATTTCTTTCTGCGCATAATTTTTAGTCTCTATTGGTTTTGATATTTTGCATTGTTTCAGATTCTAAATTATTGTTCGCTAAGCCCCCAATTGCCAGGTAAGATCCATATTTCCGTAATTGTATTTTTTCCATTTATCTTGTTACTGCTGAAGCCGACCTTCATGCCTTTCCTTAGATCCCGGCTGGAGCTGAAGCTACTGCTGGGTCTATGAACCGTTGCCTTGGCAGGAAGCAATAGCAAGGTGTCATCGATGACAATTTCCCCTGCTGCAACATCAACTCGATCAATGTTGCCCGCATCACTAAATGTTGTCGGATAAGCCTCTGCTGAAGTGGCTGCCC
>Ga0316207_10004322_pt1 | contig 12411 bp, 2 predicted proteins | sample 6weekpyrite_MG_FD_204943 | JGI IMG/M metagenome (GOLD analysis project Ga0316207, IMG submission 204943) | Microbial mat bacterial communities from mineral coupon in-situ incubated in ocean water Damariscotta River, Maine, United States -... | ecosystem: Environmental > Aquatic > Marine >... | reverse complement strand
GCCATTAAAAACAACTTATTGCTCCCAAAAAATTGGAATTTTCATCGTATATACGATGAAGATTATGGGCTTATCCCTCCCCCCGAAACAATCCCACTTAATTTCAGTAATTTTTTATATACTTGGCAAAACAAATCTTTCGGTGCTGTATTTTGGCTTACGCACGGTAACTCACAAGGTGCAGATGATATTATACTAAGTAGCCATACGGGAACCCTCAATGATAATTTTCCAGCATTTACCTTTCAGGGTTCCTGCTCGAATGCTTTCCCTGAAAATAGCGAGAATCTTGCCTATGCAATTTTACGAAACGGCGGCCTAACAACATTAGGTGCGACACGTCTGTCTTTTCATGGGTTTGGGACATATCGTTTTTTTGGTGCTCCTTGGGTTAACGAAGGGCTAGCCTATGAATATGCCACGCGTTTGATTGGCATGGAACAAAGCGGTGGACAAGCTCTTTTTGAAGTAAAGCAGTCTTATGGCATCGAGACATATAATCATAGTGTGGCTTATAATATCTACGGTGACCCTTCCATTGGATTGTTGACTTCCTCAGAATTGGAAACAGAAAACGCCAATATCAGTCATGTCAACGTACCAGTTAGAGAAAATGGAAAAAACAGATTATTCGACAGTGATCTCTCCACCTTCTGGAACACTGATGGTAACCCAGATAATGCCTGGTTCGAACTCGTGCTCGACGGTAACTATGAGCTTACTCAACTGAACCTTGCACCACGAGACCACCGTGCCTTTTCATTTAAGGTTTTTGTCGATGACGTATTCATTAAAGAATACACAACAGAAAGTGCTTCAAGCATAGAATTCCAGCACTTTGCTTTGCCAGCTGGAACTATTGGTTCCAAGGTTAAAATTGAAGCCATCAATCAATCTTGGTTTAAAATACATGAAGTTGCATTATTAGGCCAACAAACCACAGCACCAAGTATAGTAGCTATTATCGATACCGAGGTACCAATCAGAACTTCAAACAAGAGCAATCTTCACGACAGCAATTCAACAACATCATGGAATAATGATGGCAATATGGCGAACGCCTGGTTTGACGTAATATTAGATGGCTCCAAAAAAATCACAGAATTACGATTAGCACCACGCACCCAACGCGCTTACACATTTAATGTATATGTCGATCATATATTTGTCGGCCAATATACAACGGCTAGCGCTTCAACAATTGCGTTGCAAACCTTTGACCTTCCTGCTGGTACTGCTGGGTCAATCATTCGAATCGAATCAGTCAGTCATAGTTGGTTTAAAGTTCATGAAATCGAATTGCACAATGGTGCTCCTGCAGTGAGCACCTGCGGCAACGAAATTGCAATTAACGATGTCACAGTCCCAGCGCGGGAATTTAGAAAAAGATATCTCGTTGATGATGACTTTTCCTCGACCTCTTTCTGGACAAATAGTGGCGACACCTGGTTTGAATTATCAATAAATGGCGAGCAGGAAATCAATTGTTTACAACTCGCACCACGGGAGAATCGTGCTTATACATTTGACGTATATGTGGATGACAACTTCGTTGCTCAGTATACAACAGAAAAAGCCAACAACATTGCGCTGCAGAACTTTACACTTCCTGAAGGAACTATAGGATCAGTAGTACGTGTTGAATCAGTGAATAGTAACTGGTTTAAGGTATATGAAGTTAAATTAACTAGCATGCAGGCTAGTGCCACTGATCCAGCCTGTTCTCCTGAAACTCTCAGCTGCTATGATGCAAATTTCACAAGTGAATAAACCCAGGAGCAGGCTAAAACTACAGCTGAAAATTTGTCATTTCAAGAGGTAAATAGATACTAGCGTTAGCACAGAACCTAATGGTAGCTGACAGTGGATAACGGATGAACCATTTAACTTCACAATTTCGACTTTCGATAACCCTGATGCAGCACCTACCTCTCCCGAAAAACAGGATTATTTAAATCTGGAAGCAGAACAGAGTTTCGTGATCAATGGGATGACGCTGGTTGCAAGTCTCAAGCTGAGGCCAGCCTAAATCGTAAAATTTGATGGAGCCGTAATCCCTCGGGATGTTCTAAGATTATTTAATTTTCCTAACCTAATAAAACTACATTCGGTTAAATAAAGAGTAATAGCGATACGAAAAAATTAAACGGTTTTTACCATAATCAACAATTCAAAACTCAGATTTATTGGAAAAATAAACCCTATGAATATGCTGCACTGCCATGAATGAATAAAATTTCAATCCATCTCTATTTATGAGTCTTTCCTGATTGCCAGGGCTAATGAAGCAACATATTGGACCCCGGTTAACGCTTTTAAAAATTTTAGTGCTGAATATCTCACACGAGAGCGTAACTTAGTGAGCTTTAGATTATTGTTCTTGGCATAGGCGAGATCTATCCTGTCCTGAATACCATGCACAATCGGGTCTAATACTGCAGCATCTCCTTTGCACCTTCGCAAGATCCCTGTTATTTCTTTCACACTTGCACCTCGAATACCTTTTCTCAACAATTCATCCCAACTATCATTTTCATGATTGCGTTTTGAATATTTATTTGCGTATAAATGAGCCATTTTATCGGGTAAGAAATTTATTAATTTTAAACCGGTTGTATGACCTTCTAAAAACCTATATCTGTAAGGGGTTTCCCGAATAAATATCACACCATTAGGCTTAAGATTATTCCATAAAGCTGGCAACAAAGCCTTACGTTCAGCAGGTAACAAGTGTTCATAGACTGCATTTAATGTAATGTAGTCAACTTCTCCAAGGTCTTTCGGCAATTCATTTGAATTTGGTGACAAAAGAAAAGTAACATTTTTTAAATTATAATATTTAGCCCTCTGCCTGGCTATTGATAAATTACGATCCTCAAGCTCTACTCCAATTATTTCACTATCAGGAAATAATCTTGCCATGATCGTCGTTGAAGCTCCACTTCCGCTACCTAGTTCTAAAATTCTCTTTCCTTTAAAATCATCTTTATTTACGTAACTCAACAAGTCGTATTCTATATTTTTTTGTAAATAGTCCGGGGATTCTTCTCGCAATATTTCATCACATAAATAGGCCGGGCCTTTTACGTCCAAAATATTTTTAATGAGATCTATAGGGTATGTTGTTTCACAAAAACGTTCAGGAATAAATATTTTATCCTCTGAACTAGGCTCAACCATTAACCGGGTTTTTCCAGACTCAAGTGTTTCTACAGTTACTGAAGCATCATCATATTGTATTGTTTGATCCATTATTGTTATCTCCCATTCTGTGCCCAGATCGATTTAAGTATAGCTTCATTGGCGTAAGTGTAAATCAAAATAATTTTAGCTATTTATTCAACAATTTAACAGCAAGAATATATAAATGTATTAGAAATATCCATTAAAAAACCTAGGTTAATAGCTTCCATCAGAAGAAGTTTCTGCAGAAGACTTACTCATTGTCAGATGAAAAGAATAAATCAATTATCGTTGGCGAGCAATTATTCATCAACACAATCTCAATGACACTCTACAAGCGAGCGAATCAGTAAATAAACATTCTTGAACTAAACAGTAAATATGAGCTGTTAATAGGAAAGTCTCAATAGAATTACAAATTATCTCAATCGCAACTTTGTATTTTTCAATTTCCATATAAATGATAAATAACAAGCAAAAAAATATACTTCTGCCGATTAAACAACTGAATGAGATATACGAATAATATTAAAGTAGAGCTTTAGGAGAGAACTAAAAAATAATTATTTTTGCCAATGAAATTGAATTATAACTAGACTTACGAAAAAAACTTTTGATAAATCCTCTTTCTAAAACAACACCGACAACAATCAGAAATGTTTCAAACGTATTATTTACGTTAGTCCTTTGATGTGCATCAATGAATTAGTTAAAATTAATATTTAGATTTCAGATGTAACAAGCAGTTAAGCTAACAACAAATTAATAATTGTTTTATAAAGAAATAAAGTTCACTTATATATTTATTCATCCCTCTTAACATGATTAATATTGGCATGAGCTAATTAGATATATTTCTAGATAATATTTGTAAACTACTAAATAAATTTACTACTGCTAATTACGAAAAAGGCAACAAATAAGAACTTGCAGAAAGATGCACTAGCACAGATAAAATCTCTATCTAACTGCACTACTAATTTTAATTCACTAATAATTTAAGATTTCATTAAGAAAACGATAAGATTGAATCCTCATAATTGAAATCAATAAACTATTATTCACCTTGTTTGGATTATAATAATGATAAGAACCTCACATATATTAACAGTCTTTTTCCTTTACCTTATTGAATTTACAACAGTTTTCAATGGCAACATTGCTCTTGCTGCTGATTTGCAAACAACACCTTCTCCTCCATCAAGTTCTTTAGCACCATCAATATCTAGTGCTAGCATTAAGGTAGCGAATGGCATTCTCTTTAAGTTAAAAAAAGATGCCTCTGTTGTGACATCAATGTCTAAGCGCAATCAGTCTATAAAGCAGATAGAAAATGTCGTAAATACACAACTCCAACGGCACGGTCTTACAAATACTTATGCTTTATCGAGAAAAAAGCGGTCGCTAACTACAACGGTTTTTTACGCAGAAACTGATGCTTCTCAAACTAATGCGGAAGTTTTAAGTCAATTAAAAAATGATCCAAATGTAGAATGGGCCGAAGAAAATATACTTCGTGATATCTCCGCAACTAATCCTAATGATACATATTGGAATAGACAACAGTCCTATATGACTGGCTCCAATCTTACGAACGCATGGGACATAAGCAGAGGAAGCAAGGAAGTTGTTATTGGTATCATTGATACCGGCGTTGATTATACTCATCCAGATTTATCTAACAATATTTGGATTAATCCTGGTGAAATACCTGGAGATGGTATAGACAATGACTCCAATGGTTTTATTGATGACGTTAATGGCTGGGATTTCGTTAGCGTATCTAGCTCATACGTAGCACCCAACGAAGATCCCGGCCCACGTGATAATGATCCAATGGATGTACAAAGCCATGGTACCCATGTAGCTGGGATCGTCGCAGCAGAAGGTAACAATAATATTGGAGTAGCAGGTGTTAGCTGGAACAGTCGGATAATGCCCTTGCGTGCAGGTTTTATGACAACTTCTGGGGGTGGGGCACTAGCAACTAGTGACATTGTAGCAGCTCTTTATTATGCCTGTGACAATGGCGCAGATATTATCAACATGAGTTTCGGTGGTTATGGCCCTAGTAAATCTGAAGAAATTGCCTTGGACTACTGCGCTGATCTTGGTGTTTTTTTGGTGGCTGCGGCAGGTAATAGTAATACTGATGCATCTTTATATCCTGCAGCATTTGAAAATGTATTTTCAGTTGCAGCAAGCGGTAGCGATATAAATTCAAAAGCTAGTTTCAGTAATTATGGAATATCAGTAGATATCATGGCTCCTGGTTTAAGTATTTACAGCACATTACCTGGGGGTGGTTATGGACAAAAATCTGGAACAAGCATGGCTTCGCCATTTATCGCCGGCTTAGCTGCTTTACTAAAGTCAAATGATCCCTCTGCATCAAGTCAGGACTTAAAATATTTACTATGGGAATCTGCTCACAAAGTTAAAAGCCCGGCTATAGACAAGCTTGGTGCAGGCGCCGCGATCGCTTCACTTTATAAAACAATGGATTCATTACAACCACGAATTCAACTGGCTTCAATCGCTAGTAAAAAACAAAATGATGCGCTAGAAAATACGATTTTACGACCAAGTATTAGAAACTTTAGTTCTCAGGTTAAAAACATAACTTTGAAAATTGTAACTAGTGACCCCTATCTTACAATTCTAGATGACACGATCAACGTCAATAATGTTATGCCAGAAAAAATTGTAACAAACTGGGATGATACCTGGGTAATAGCAAAATCTTTAAATACACCCATTAATCATACCGCAAAATATACGGTACATCTATACGAAGGTTCTAGTACTTCTGAAATCGGAGTCGAAGAATACAGTATTCAAATAAATCCATCTAAGAAAACTGTAGCAAATGTGACACCAAACATACCAGGAGTGACATACTATTCACCTCAATTGATTGATCACCCTGATGGTAAATTGAGTATGTTTCTAGAAGGAAGAAACGAATTTCCTTATCATATTTACCATAGAGTGCGAAATTTAGAAGGACAATGGGGCAATTACTCTGTAGTTCATCCGGGAACAAACTTTCAGTACTCAGGTGAATTATCAGCGATAGTTGATTCTTTAGGAGTGATACATGCTGCTTTCAGCGTTCGAGAAGCAACGTATGATGAAGAAGTTTATTACGGTCGTTTTGATAGTTCCCTCGGAGAAAATGCATCTTGGGAAATATCCCCGCTAACCAATGGAGCGGGTCTTCATCTACCCAATGTGGTGACTCAAAAAATAAAAATAGCTTTATCCTCAGATGAAAAACCAATAGTTTTATGGTCAGATGCACGACACGGATCGTCTGATATTTTTTGGCGACATTTTGATGGAGTTAGCTGGTCAGCCGAGGAAAAAATATATGATAATCCAATAGAAGTTTCAGTAAGTCATGGTGTAATTAATTTTTCTGTTAATAAAGTGGAAAATGGAAATTTAGTGACTCTAATCAGACACAGAAATTCCACAAACGACTCAAACACTAACGAAAATAGATTTATGACCTTTGATGGGATTAACTGGTCGTCACCTCAGTTATTATCTCTAACTAGTCGCACTCGTGATCCAGTAGTGGATGATTCAGGCATCCTACATCTTGCTTATAATGATACTTCTGGATATATGATCCATATATCGTACATAAATTCTACCTGGACTCTCCCAAAAATAATTCATAGAGGATCTTCTTATCCTGGACTAATTACAAATGAAATTGGTGGAGTTGATTACATATATTTCTCCGGCAGCGGTTTAGAATATAAAAAATTTTTATGGCGCAGTAGATTTGATGGAGAAAAATGGAACGCTCCAGAATTAATTTATACGTTCTTAGAAGAGGAAATATTTGAACAACTTAGTTATATTGATATTATTCGAACAGGTAAAAATGAATTACTTTACTTAACTTCGTACCCACAAAGCAGTGGCGAGGTAAAAGTCATTTCTTTATCAGAATCCGTTTCAGATGAATTCTCCACGCATCAAATCAATGTTGTGGATGCTGGAGACTTTACTAATACTGCCAAATTGACCGCCAGTGTATTACCCGAAATCTCTACTTCAAACTTTAGTAGATATCAATACTCAATCAGCTCTGCGCCTGATAATATTGATCAACGCAATTGGATCTCTTTCTCACCTAGTACACCGATAAATTTTAACTTCTCAAATTATAAGAAATTGGTAAATGCTCAGCAGTACTTTGTTAATGTAAAAGCTCAAAGACAAGACGGGTCAACTACTAACGTACTTTCAAGTAACGGTATTTATTATTTTGGCCCAAATGCGAGCCCGAAAATATCTATTCTATCACCCGCTTTTGGTGATACATTTAGTGATAATATTATTCCACAACCATTAAAAGCATCAGCTTTTGATGCTGAAGATGGTGACCTAAGTGAAAACGTTGCATGGCTTTCTAATATCGATGGCCCATTTACATCTGTTGATGCTCTTTCTCCTGGAGAGCATCGTTTAACTGCGTCAGTTATTGATACTGGAGGTTTAAGTGCGAGTGATTTTGTTAATGTTACTGTTGAAGCTATGCCAAACTCACTTTCTGGATCTACAAACACAGCGCTAAGCCTTGTAAACCTCACAAATGAAGGAACGTTAGATTGGGTGCACTGGGGATTGAACAGTGCTGGAGATATGAATCGAAAAGCAGGTGTTACAAAACAAATCAGTAACCTAGTCACTATTAATGGTGGATCACTACCTAGAGGTACGAATAATACAACTCGTTACTCATGGTCTGACGGCTCTCCGACCGTAAGCATTATTAATACTAATACTGCTGTACGTGCATACGGAGAGAGAAAAGGATTCAGTTTTAACGTTCCTGCCGATACAAGCCAACGAACATTGACTGTCTACTTAGGGGCAAAAAATGTTAGTGCCCGATTGGAGGCATATTTGAGCGACAATCCAACACAGATTTATACTACACAAATTGAACGATTGAGTGGTGTTACAAGTCAAGCCGTCACGTTGGACTTTAGTGCAGATACACCAGGACAAACATTGATAGTACGTTATGTGCTGGAGAATAAACCAGGATCTACTGGCTGGATCAGTATTGAAGCAGCAACATTAAAAGACTCTCTATCAAACATCAATTTACCACCTAGTATTTTATCTTCCCCAGTGACTAGTGTTATCGCAGGAGAAGCGTATACCTATGATGTTGAAGCAACTGATTCGAATATTAATGACACATTAGCTTTTTCTTTAAATACAGCACCAATCGGAATGAGCATTGATGCGAACACAGGTTTAATTAGCTGGACACCCACATCTTCTCAAATCGGTGACAACAATGTGGAAGTCGTTGTTAATGATGACCAAAATCCACAACTATTTGATACCCAAAGCTTTATTATAACTGTGGAGACTGCTGCAGTTAATGTTGCACCGGTGATAATTTCTGATCCTGTTAATTCAGCTTATGTTGGACTTGAATATCAATATTTGGTAAAAGCAAAAGATGACAATCCAAACGATGAGTTGACTTTTTCGCTACCTACTTACCATCCCATAGGTATGCACATTGATCCTATAAGTGGGTTAATAACTTGGACACCTACCATTGACCAGGTTGGACGTCACTTAATTGGCGTTCAAGTCACAGATAATGGAAATCCAAACCTTTCAACCTCTCAAAGCATAAGTCTTGAAGTTTTTGAAGCTGGTAAAGGCTTACTGGATGGTAATGTTTTAACAGCCCCATCAAATATTGATTTGACCACTAAAGGAAGTATTGATTGGGTGCACTGGGGATTAACTTCTGCAAGTGATGCCAACCATAAGACAGGTGGCATAGCGCAGATTAGCAATGTGATACCAATTGGTGGTGCAAAGCTACCTCGAGGTACAAATAATCTAACTCGTTATTCTTGGAATGATGGATCTCCCGCTCTTAATGCTAGCAACACCAACGCCGGCATCCGGGTATATGGCGAAGGGAAAGGATTTGAGTTTATGGTCCGTGCAGACACTAGCCCTAGAATGTTAACAATCTATTTGGGCGCGAAAAATGTACGTGGCCGTATTGAAGCAACTCTGAGCGATAAAAGCGCCCCCGTATACTCTACACCGATTGAAAAATTAAGTGGCGTGACAAGTCAAGCAATTACATTAAACTTCCAAGCGGCTTCAGCAGGTCAGCTGTTAAGCATTCGTTACACATTAGAAAGCAAACCTGGCTCAACGGGCTGGATAAGCTTAGAAGCTGCAGCTCTTGAAGGTTCAGCGAATGGAAATTTGAGACCTAGTATAATTACCTTACCGAAAACTAATGCTACAGTCGGTGAACTATATACGTATGGGGTTGAAGCGGTAGATCAAAATATAAATGATACGCTAACATTTGCTTTAAACACGGCACCAAGTGGGATGACTATTAATGCTACAACTGGATTAATAAGTTGGACACCAACCGCATCACAAACTGGTAAAAATGATGTAGAAGTAATTGTCAGTGATAATGGAATCCCTAAACTAACTGATACTCAAAGTTTTATTATAAATGTTGAAGCAGTTTCAGGTAATGTAGCACCCGTAATAACTTCGACTCCTGTTCTTGATGTATATGAAGGTGCGGAATATTTATATCAAGTTCAGGCATCTGACGCTAATATCGGCGACATATTAACATATTCTCTGTCGACCTTTCCTAATGATATGAATATTGATCCTGCGACTGGACTAATTCGTTGGAGCCCGAAACCAGGTCAGGTGGGTAGTCATTTAGTAACAGTCATGGTTATTGATAATGGCGAGCCCATTCTTTCTTCCACGCAAAGTTATTCTGTTGAAGTATTGGCGAGTGGAGATTCTTATTTAGTTGGGTTTAGAATGCCTGCACCATCCAATATAAACCTAAGCAGTAACGGAATATCGGAATGGGTACACTGGGGATTGAATGATTCTGCTGATGTTAATCGAAAAGCTAATGCAGCAACTAACATCAATGATATCTCAGTGATCGGTGGTGGTTCCGCTCAACATGGAAAGAATAACTTAACTCGTTATTCTTGGACTGGAGGGTCACCCACCGTTAATGTCACCAATACAAACGGTGGTGTTCGAGTTTATAAGGAATCTAAAGGATTCGAATTTAAAGTACCTGCAGACATTAATCCCAGAACACTAACGGTTTATTTGGGTGCAAAAAATGTTTCTGGTCGTTTTGAGGCATTCTTAAGCAATAGCAATAAACCCATTTATGTAGCTAATATAGAACAACTTAGTGGAGTTACTAGCCAAGCTATTGCATTGATTTTTCATCACGCTTCGATTGGACAAACCCTGACTGTTAGATATGTATTAGATCATAAACCAGGTTCTACAGGTTGGATTAGTTTAGAAGCAGCTACGTTAAATTAAAAATATTACTTAATTCACACCTTAAGAAAATGAACCTAAATTTAGATTCATTTTTTGTAAAGTGTGAATTAAGATTTAGCATCTTTAATACGCTCTTTGTTTGTGAATAAATTCATAAATATAAATTCTACAGTGTAGTAACTTATCCATCATATACACCTTTTCCCTCAATTCTGTGAACCAATAACTGATATGCTGTATTCGCAATCCATTTTTATTCTAAACTAAGCATAACTCAATGCCCTAACGAACAGAGCTAAACAAAAATCTACGCTTTATTTTTGACCGCCTTAGTGCTACAAAAATAAATCTATAAATTCATTTCTAGAAATAGTTTGAATAATTGATAAAACGCAGTACTATCATAAGACAAAACAATAAATACAGATAACCACAACTTCATGAACTCAATCTTTGTTTTTTATCTCTAAACTGCGGGATAGATGTAAAAATTACATAGTTTTGAAATAATGACTGTATAAAATGAGTTGGTTATTTAAATAATAACTTGATTAAGTATTTCGCAGTGGTTCTATTCACACACCAAACGTGTAAAAGCTCATCAAAATGGTGCCAAAGTGATATTGAAAATATTCATTATCGAGTAAGCTGACACTACTGACCACGCGTTTTGTAATGCTTAGTGAACTCGAGGATTGCCACTGAGTAAATAAACAAGGAAGGAAAAACACTATAGGGAGAAACTCATGTTTTATTCTATTTTTTCAACAAAATTACAAGATCACAATACATTTAAGTTAACTCGACAGAATTCTATTATTTTTTTTCTAACAATATTAGCTTTGATAACACTCAATACAACTGTTGTTAGGGCTGCAGCGACTGATCCTGTGAGTCTAGTTAAAGATATTAGCCCTAAATATTCTTCAGAACCCTACTGGTTAACCGATATCAACGGCACCCTATATTTCTCTGCTGACGACGAGATTCATGGAGTTGAACTGTGGAAATCTGATGGTACAGCTGCGGGTACCATAATGGTAAAAGATATTAATAAAGGTAGCGATTGGTCTTCTCCACAGAATTTAACCAATATCAATGGCACTCTGTATTTTACCGCTCATAACGGTGCAAGTGGGAGAGGGCTGTGGAAATCCGATGGAACAGCAGTCGGTACAGTAATGATCAAATCTATCAATTCTAATAACACCTCCTTCTCCATCCGTTATTTAACCAATGTCAACGGTATTTTGTATTTTCATTCTACAGATGGCATTCACGGGTATGAACTATGGAAATCCGATGGCACGGCTGCCGGAACAGTTATGGTAAAGGATATCAATGTAGGTAGCGATTGGTCCTTTCCCTCAGGTTTAACCAATGTTAACGGTACCTTATATTTTACTGCCAATGACGGAATTCATGGGGAGGAACTATGGAAATCCGACGGTACAGCCGCTGGTACAGTCATGGTTAAAGACATCAATATAGGCGATTGGTCCTACCCTAGTGACTTAACCAATATTAATGGCATCCTGTACTTTACTGCTAATGACGGAACTCATGGGGACGAACTATGGAAATCTGACGGCACAGCTATCGGTACAGTAATGGTCAAGGATATCAATGTAGGCAGCGACTGGTCCTTTCCCTCAGGATTAACCAATATCGACGGTACCCTGTATTTTTTGGCTGATGGCAATCTATGGAAATCCAATGGTACGACTGCTGGTACAATTATGGTAAAGGAAATGAATGCCAGTCATATTTTAACAAATGTCAACGGCACCCTATATTTGGTAACATTTAGATTACCTAACGGAACATATGGCGAACAGTTGTGGAAATCCGATGGTACTACTAATGGCA
>Ga0316207_10004321_pt1 | contig 12415 bp, 9 predicted proteins | sample 6weekpyrite_MG_FD_204943 | JGI IMG/M metagenome (GOLD analysis project Ga0316207, IMG submission 204943) | Microbial mat bacterial communities from mineral coupon in-situ incubated in ocean water Damariscotta River, Maine, United States -... | ecosystem: Environmental > Aquatic > Marine >... | reverse complement strand
CCTGTGTAATCGGGCTCACCGGTACCGGTGATACGGAAATCGGCACCTGCACCAAAACCTGCTTCAAAGGTTTGTTCAAATAGGTTGGCACGTAAAAGGCTGCCATCACCTCTATCCCAAACACCGTAATAACTATTACGCACTGTCGCAGGATTATCTTTGTCTGCATCCGTTAAGTATTGTCCAGTACCAAATAAGACTAGGACATTGGGTTCCTCAGCACTCAAGAGACTAGGGTGTGAAATAACAATGGGTGCTCCAGTAATAGGTTGTGTACCACCGCTGGCATCTTTGGCAGTGAAGAGTGGCGCAGGACTAACATTTTGGCCAGTACCGCTACTGTGGGCAACACCCCAACCCGTGCCGGTACAGATTCCCTGATTTTGCCCACTAGTTGGTGCATTACAGAGGTCGAATGCCCACATATTACCCTTGATGTCACCCGCGTAGGCGCTATCTGCTTTGCCATCACCATTTAGATCGACAACTGCAACGTTTGAAAGGCCATTACAGTCACCGCTAGCCGTTGAACCAACTTCGGTATCGAGGACTAAATAGTCGTTACCTTCGCCAATTGTCCAAGTGCCATCGAGTCCGCCATCCAGAAATAGGACAAATAATTTAGCGCGACAGTCACCACCATTGTTGTAACCGTTGCCGAAGATAGCTGCCCAGCGAATTGCACTTCCATCTGTAGCATTGGTTGGCACGATAGTGGGGCGTGAGAAGGTCAGGCCGAGATCAGCATTATCACTACTGTCAAATTCCCATAAGGCTGTTTCGGCCGCGCTGCTCGTTGTATTTGCAAAATTATTTGGATCGGTGACATCGAGTGCGAATACACCTTTACCACCGCCACGTAGAGTACCAACCAGTACACTATGCCAATCGCGAGAATTATCGATTGTGCCATCTGCATTACGACTCTTGATAAAGGCATCTGTGCGTGATGGAGTGTTATCAACGTAGTAACGATGCTGATAATCCGGATCGGATAAATGATATAGACCATCATTGGCTGCAGTAGCCGTGGCTTTTGCTGTTGTTGCTGTCGCAGCGGCGGCTGCAGCAGCTGCTGCTTTAGCAGTATCGGTTGGGTCTGCATCGGCAGCTGCTTGTGCGGCTAACGCATCGGCATCTGCTTCGGCTGATGCTAAAGCTGTTTCCGAGTAGAAGACACTTGGTATATAGGCCATTACCTCGACACCATCAGATGCTCTGAAACCGTGTAACATGCCATCGTTTGCGCCGACATAGACGATGCCAGTGCGATTGATGCTATCGCTCCATGTTGAATAAGCATCAGCACCGGATGGGAAGCTACCTGCGCTACCATCACCTGTTGGCCAATTAAGCGCAGGGTTACCAACGAATAATGGCGCTGAATGAACAATATCACCTAATACGGTATCGTCACTTCGAACACGGAACCGTGATAAACCTGTATCAGGTTCTGGTCCTTCAAATGTTCGATCACCGCGTAAGTAATTAAGACGATCTTTTGCTGTTAGATCGGGTGTTAATGCTTCATTGGGTAAATTAAATCCGATATCTGCTATAGCAACAGCAGGTAGATTGGTATCAGAGAGATCTGTACTGGTACTGGCGTTGAATAAAACACCTTTGCTTTTGTCTGTAGTCGATCCATCACCAACGGTGCTATCAGGGTTATAAGTGTAGATCACGCGATCACCACTCGCAGGGATCACATCACCTGCATCCCACGTTTCTGTTTCAGCAACATTACCTGTAGAAGGGTCGAGTGAAAACGAAAGTAATTCGCCCGCCCATTTATCAGTATTAAAACGAGCTTGATAGACAACACTACCCGTACTTAATACGCTGGTATTAAATGCGACGGATGAAGCAGAGCCGATTTGTTCTGTAATACTCGTTAGCGCTGACTCCAAAGCGGCTTCCAATGCTGCAGGGGTTGCTGCATTTAATATTTCACCACGACCATTAACAGCCGCGTGATATAAGTCGTCAATTTGAGAGGGGGTACTACCAACGCCCACATCAGGCCAAGTAATCGGGTTGGCATATACATCGGCGACTTCATCATAGAAATTACCGCCAAAGGTATTATTGTAAACGCCACCTTGTGCACCTAAACCAATCGTGTAAGTGACCATGTGTAGATTAGTATTACAGTCTAGTTGGGCATCAGGCACATCAACATTACACTGACTGGTCACCGGTACCTGTCCAGCTGGGAAATTGGTATTCAGATTATCTTCATAGTATTTCATCGCGATATCAGCAAGCGTATTGCTGTTATCGGGATCGGCATAAGGCACACCATTGTCACCATCAGCATCGCCTATGCCTGTAAAGGGTGTAGTGAAGTTAGGATCAGCATCAGGTGTATCGTTGGTAAAACCATCAGTAAAGAAGATAGTGTGGTTTTTCTGGCATTCATCGGTTATCGGTGCACCAGAATTGGTTCGTTCGTATTGCTGACCAGCAAAGTTAAGCGCGGCGCGGTTTGGCGTACCACCACCAATAGGAAAACTATAAAAATCATCATAAATAGTATCTTTATCGGCCTGGGTATCAATATCAAGCATGTTGACATCAACAAGGTTATTAATGGTGAACATGCCGACACGGCTACTGGAAATATTTGCGAAGGACAAACCAAGACCGGCACGTAGTGATAAATGACGTTTACGGTAGTAACTGAACCAGTTAGCAAAATTCTGCATTTCATCTGTACCAGCGGTAATGGTGACCTCTGTTAGACAACGGCCATCAGGACCCAGAGTATCGACACCGGTACTACCAGAAAAGCTGCCAGGGCTGCGTTCCAGAAATGGGTAATGATCTTGTGTAGGAGTAGAACAGTCACCGTTGACGGTACTAGCAGAGAAATCATTGACGCTATAGGTGCCTGTATTGATCACTCTGTAATAGGTAGCAGGGGCATATTCAACGTTTAAGGAAAACGGGCTTGTTGCTTTGAAATCACTAGTAAGTGTTACCCAAGAAGTACCGTTAAAAAAAACAGTTCCTTCTGGTACAACCATGTTATCGCTGATTAAAAAACTTTCTTCAAGGCCTGTTCGGTTTTGCACAGTGGTTAAATCGAAACGATCGGCATCACGTGCTGCTGTTGCATCATCTGCTGGTGCAAAGGGATCAGCTGGCGCATCCTCTTCATCAATATTGCCAAATGTTTGTTGCGCATAACTTTCCCAAGGAGAATAAGTGACAGATGGATTGAAATAAGAGTTGTTGTAAGCAGCACTACGAGCAAAGGCAAATTGTTTAAACGGGGGCAGCGGACCAATAGTCTCAAAAATACCAGTATCTTTACGACCATTGTCAAAGCCAAGGCCATTAGGAAATAAGTAAAGGTAGAGAGAATCTGCAATAAAATTGGGTGTACCAGTACTGTCAACAAAGCTTTCATTGTTGTTGTCCCACCAAAGTATGCCACTGCTAGTAGGGAATAACATTTCCCAATCCATACTGCCAGAATCATCAAGGGATAAAATGATATTGGGATCGACAGCATTCTGCGTGAATATCGGTGTTGTTGCGACATCGCCTGGTTGAGCGAATGATGATGAGGGCAACATGACAGCACTTAAGCTCAGTGTTGCTAACAGTAATTTTTGCATACGCGTGTGTAATATACTCATAATATTCGCCTCAATACCAGATGTGTTTTGGTATGGTTTACTGGAATTCTTTTTTGCCGTAGAAACTGACTAAAACGGATTGCGCCTGCCCACTGGCACCTCGGCCAATGGCAACAACTTGGTAACCGGTAACGTTTCCACTATCGGGTGCACCACCGCTAGGATCGAAGGTGAGATTTTTACCGGTAGCAGGGCCACTGACGTCACCAATTTTTTCAATAAAATAACGTGCGCCTTGTTCATTATTAATATCGAGTGATGCTGCAACAGATAAAGCATCATCACTCCAAGTGCCTGCGTCAAAAGGATCAGGGGCATTGCCTTTATCATGTATGCCTGAAGAACTGTCAGTTACAATTAATACGTTATTTTCAAGAAAATTTTCACCTTCAATTAAGGCCGCTTCAGCTGACTGAAAAGCAAGATTTTGATCACGTAAATTACCTGCCATGCGTTCTTCGAGTGTGGTGGTTTTTATTGAACTCACGCCAATAATCGTCATTAACAACAACACAATTAGACTGACAACGAGGACGGCGCCTTGTTGTTGCATATTCGAAGAGATTACATGAGGTTTCATTGTTTTTTCCTTAGGCATCATTAGCTATCAATTAGGGCACGATTGCGAATGGTGATCGTCGTTGAAAATATTTTGTAAATATTTCTGTCAGTCGTGGTAATGGTCGTATCGAGCAGTTGGTGTGTTTGGGTAGTTGTTGCGGGTAAGAGGTTACGTTCACCTCTTAGTAATAGGGCAACACGTACTGTTACTGCATTTTCAATATTTCCCGGGTTGGCATTATCAACATAACCAATGTCGGTTGCATTTACATATTGGTTAGGCACATTGAAAATATCATCATCAGCATCGGTATCTTCACCGTAAAGGATTTGCATGTTTTCGACATTTTCAATGATTTCTGTTGCGTCGCCACTATCATTAATTTGGAAAAGGGCATTGTTACCATTGGCACCTGGGCGAATGTCAAAACCTCGTCGCGATACACCATAAATTTTGGCATCGGTATAGGACTTTGAAAGACAGTGTTTATTGGCAACATTGCAATCCGGACTTGAGTTACTATTGCCAGGCCCATTCCCCTCGCCAACAGAGCCTGTATTATGAACAATTGAACCTGATGTATCAGGGTTAGCATTTGTGATTTGAAAAATATCGCCGTTGCTACAATCGCTGATGATGACAATGTCATATTGGGCAAGGCCATTATTGGCATCAGCACTTTCGCCTGCCCCCTGTCCAGGGTTACTGGAGACGTTAATATCACCGCCAGCGGCACCGCCAAAACTAATGCTATCGGAATTGCTTGCTACGCCATCAAGTCGTTGATTATCAAAACCGGTAATGGCCTCGCCGAAGTCATGCTGTGCGGCATCATATTGCGCATCAGCCATATTAAGATTATTAACGAGATTGGTATCATCGGGTTTTCTCAGACAACCCCAGAAATCAGCACTACGAATTTCACGTGTCATGGTGTCAAGTGCAAACCGCCCGTTTTCTTGTAAGCGAGATGACTCTTCAACCAAGTTATAAGATTGCTTGCTACCGAGATAGACCTCAATTAATCCGCCGAGTAACGTTGCGCTAATGGCAACGGCAATCATTAGCTCAATGAGAGTGATACCTTGTTGCTGTTTTTTATATCTGCTCATGTTTTTACTCGCCATTGTTTTTACAATAGTCCAGCTGGAATGGTGGGTGGTTCAAAATCAACACTAAAACAGGTTGCAGTGGTGTCAGGATCAATACCACAAGGTGCTGTAATAACATTAATATCGCGACGTTCGTCATTCCATTTGATAGTAATCGTGAAAACATTACCTGCACGGGTAATTTGACCAACACCTTCAGGAAGTGAGCCCTGTAACCCCGTTGCTGTACAAGCAGCATGATCATTATGATTACCAAGCTGGCATTTCCATTCATCTAAGTCATAAGCTGCAAGGGCGTTAGGATCGCAGTTGGCGGCAGCACCGATGCAACTGGTTGCGCTGGTAGGGGCATCAGCAAGGCCAGTAACATAGGCATCGCCGTCGGTGGCGACTTTGTTGGCACGCATGCGGTCGGCAATGTCGTAGGCGAGGCTTGTTGCCAAACTACGGTTATAAGATGAGGTGTTTCGCTGCAGGGCAGTCAGTTGCAGTGAGGATAACCCCAGCAGGCCGATCGATAAAATGATTAAGGAAACCAAAATCTCAATAAGAGTGAAGCCTGTTTGTGAGCGTTTTTGTGAAAAATATTTCATTGTGATCGCCTAGCAAGGATTGAAATAAGTGCCGTCAACATTTAAGACGATGCGAGGACGCCCAGATGCAGAAATACGCACTTGTCGACCTGTTTCACCAGTAACAGAACTGTTACATAAACTATAGAGATCAACGTTAGTATTATCTTTAAAACCAGATGGCAAATAAGTGTATGAAGTTGGGCCACCTGCATAGGTAAAATTTGTCGCCAGGGCTGGAAAAGAACGCAAGGTGGTCACTGGTGCCGTGGTGGCAACAACCCAACCATTTGTCCAACTACCTCCATTGGGCGTGACAGTGACGCTTTCACCGCGTCGGATTGCTTCGCTACGAGCAAGATTTAACGCACCAATAAGCTCATTAGATTGAGTCGAGAATCTGTTTTGCTGAATCGTATTCTGAAAGCTGGGAATGGCGATTGTCATTAGAATCGAGACGACCAAGATCGTGATGATCAACTCAATGAGTGTAAATCCTCGAGTGTAACGGGCTGTATTGATAGCAATTAGTTTCATAAGTTTATATTTAGCATGGGTTAATGTGATTGTCTGTGATTGACCGATAAGCAGGCTAGTTTGTCCGATAGATGGTCATTTCACTCGTTTGATACCTTTATATCTGTACCAGACATTAGGGGCTGTCTTGGGTATAATCCTCAGTATAGCTTGATTTTAGTGAGTTTTTTCCATGTCTGAACATCCTGATTGTTTAATTATTGGCGGCGGCCTCATTGGTATGCTGACTGCGCGCGAATTGGCCTTGGCTGGGATGTCGGTTACCTTGTTGGAGCGTGGAAAAACGGGCTCTGAGTCTTCTTGGGCAGGCGGGGGTATTCTCTCACCGTTATATCCATGGCGGTACCCCGATGCTGTTTCGAACTTGGCACAATACGGGCAACGGGTTTACCCAGAGCTAGCTAAGGCATTGCGCGAGGAAAGTGGGGTTGATATCGAGTGGACGCAAAGTGGTTTATTGATGCCTGCTTGCGAGGAAGAGCTTGAAGCGCAGCAATGGGCTAGGAAATACGCAGTCGATATGCAACAGGTCGCTGGCGATGAATTACGCCAGATTGCACCTGAATTGTCTTTGAGCTTATCTGAGTCGAATGCCATATGGCTACCAAAGGTTGCGCAAGTTCGAAATCCCCGTTTTGCCCAAGCGTTACGCGGTAGTATCGAGAATTTAGGGGTTAAGGTCGTCACTGACACGGCTGTAAAAGAAGTAAGTACTCATGCAGATAGCGTTAATGGCGTAATAACGGAATCTGGTCAGCATATTGTGGCAGAGCAGGTGGTGATAGCCGGTGGCGCATGGAGTGCGGGTTTGCTTGACGGGCTTGGCTTTGCATTGCCTGTCGCGCCGGTTCGTGGGCAAATGCTGCTATATAAGGCAGAACCGAGTACGGTTAAGCGGATTATTTTAAATAAAGATCGCTATGTGATCCCTCGGCGCGATGGCAGAGTGCTGGTGGGTAGCACCTTGGAGCATGCTGGTTTTGACAAGCAGATAACCGAATCTGCTAGAGCAGAGCTGGAGAGTGAGGCTCAACGCCTAGTACCTGCATTAGCTAACTTTTCTGTGGAAGCACATTGGGCTGGTTTACGGCCAGGGTCGCCTGATGGTGTGCCGTTTATCGGTGCTTGCCCGGGTGTGCGAGGTCTGTTTTTAAATACAGGTCATTATCGAAATGGCATCATATTAGGCCCGGCTTCGGCAGCGATGTTGGCGAATATGATATTAGAAAAAGACTTTGAATTAGCAGGAATTGAATATTTACCAGAACAGCGGTTACAGAATGAGCTCGCAGTGACAGGCTAGCTCAGCAAGTAGTTGTATTCCTTAGTCAATTAGTCATATACTTGGCCATCGGAGGATGGACATGGAAGAAAATAAAGAGATTATTGTTGAACAGCTTGAAGCGCGTGGTATTTACCCGACGCCACAGCGTGTCAAAATTGCCCAATTTATGCTTAGCAAGCAACAACACTTGTCAGCAGATAAGGTGTTACAGGCAGTCAATATGACGGAAGCCGCTGTTTCCAAAGCAACGGTTTACAATACCTTAGGGCTGTTTGCGAGTAAGGGGTTAATTCGCGAGGTCATCGTCGATCCTTCTAAAGTTTTCTATGACTCAAACACCAGCGAGCATCACCATTTTTATAATGTTGATACTGGCGAATTGAGTGATGTTCAATCAGAAGACCTGCTCATTGAGCGCTTACCAGAAATGCCAGAGGCAACAGAGCTAGACGGTGTTGATGTGATTGTTCGGTTACGCCAGAAATTGAGTTAATTTAGCAGTTTGAGAATTTTTCTCCTAAAGCTTTTCTAGAGAAGCTGCATCTCGGATCAATTTTTCCAAGAAGAGACAACATCAATCCATAGTTATATCTTTAAAGTAGCTAGGTGAGTCACAGTCCATCCCTACAATCTCATCGTGTAGACAAAGGCTTACTAAATTTTCTTTATTGTAATTTCTTACTAGAGGTTATCTGCGGATGCTATGTATATTAGGAATAAAGTAAGTTGCCATAAAAAATATAACATCACCACAAGCGCTTACAATCCGCCCAAGCACTACGACTAAAAGTAGCTCGAGTTCTGGAATAACACCATTAAGCAAAGAAATTAAGACTATTTCCCTTACCCCTATACCGGCAGGTGCCCCAGGTGTTAGTAAGCCAATTAACCATGCGATGACATAGGCGCCAATTAGTAGCCCCGTTATGTCCGCTATATTTTCTATATCGTTTGCAATTAGTTTTACTAAACTAAGAAATAGTAAGCCTGTAACTGCTAGGAAACAGGTATGCCAAATAAAGGCTAAGGCCATGTGATGGCCAATCCAAAGTCGGATAAAGGCAGTTACAATTATTACAACGAATAGGAAAGATAGATAGCTGAAAATGATTGAAAGATTCCAGTTAAGTAATGGTAGGACAAGGAAAGCAAATAGCGCACCGGCAATAGCGATTAAGGCAAGTTCCCATATATTTGCCTTCGCCAAAGATAAGCCGTTAATGCCGGAGGATACCCCCATCGCTTGACGACTGGCTAAATGAAAAATATTACCTGGTATGTATTTTGCGATTTGAGATATACCATAGGTTTTGATTGCCCAGTTTTGATGAACAATGATCTTAGTTTGCGCTAATAGATTAAGCCATGCCATTGCGAGCATTAAATTGCTGATTGCATAAATGATTGCAAGAAACGCTATGAAGAATAATTCGGAAATATTAACGTGTGAAAAATCAACTCCTACGGCGTAGCTGTATAACCGTACGCCAACAAAAGTAACGCCAATAATAGCCAAGGTACTGCCAAAAAAACGTAAGATGCGCATTAGGTTTGGCGAGATCATTATTCTGGATTTAATTTTGTAATGGTTGGCATAACAACATAGTCCAAGGTAAAGGTTTTTTTATGGCAACCACAGTGAAATATTGTGATATCAATGATACAAATTGTTGGCTAGACCAATGTTGGATGTGACCAGGGGTATTTCCCCAAGATCTTATGTATTTCCCACGTATTAAATTTAGTGTGCACCATAGTGGTTCTCTTGGAACGCTAATAATTAAATATTTTTGTGTGATTCGTTGTAGTGATGCCAGCGCTTGTTCTGGCTCCTCTAGGTGTTCTAAAACCTCGCAACATACAATGAGGTCAGCACTATGCTGCTCCGGTTCTAGTTCGTATATATTTCTTGTGGAGAATAATGCTGGGTCTAGATTATGATTAGCTGCATTTTGAACTGCGAGTTCGATTATCTTAGATGAAAAGTCGCTTCCCTTCGCAGATATTCCTTGTTTTGCCCAATTTAGTACCCAAAATCCTTCCCCGCACCCAACTTCATGAATAGTAGAAGGTGAGACCTGAGAAACAAATTCGGATAGTGAAGATTCAAAATTATTCATAATCCAATTAACAATTGGATTACTAGAGCTATATTTATTAAAGACATTCCCAATAATAATTCCGTCTTCTTTTTCACCGCCAGAAATTTTCATTTGATATGCTCATGTCCATTTTCTTTCACAACACTTTTTCGAGGTGATTTTAGCTCATCAACAACTTTAATTTGATAGCGTAATTTCTCCAATAATTTTCGATTGGCAGCGAGTAAATCGGCAATGAAGGCAATCAATATAGTCTGAAATCCTATGCCTAAGAATACTCCTGATAGGATTACCGATTGAATATGGCCAGCGCCATCGCCGTTTAAATAGAACCAAAGAAACCGAAAGCCTATTAGAAAACCGATTAATAAAAGTATTGCGCCAATGCTTCCAAAGAAACGGAAAGGACAGTAAATGACAAAAATTCGAACAATAGTGATAATACTGTGTTTAATATAGGATGGGATGCTCTTAACTAAACGTGAAGGGCGCATCTCATCATTGACTCTAATTGGCACAGACGTGACTGTCATATTGTTGCGCCCTGCTTGGATGATGGTTTCTAGCGTATAAGTGTAATCACTGAATACATTTAATTTTTGTGCTGCTGCACGACTAATGGCGCGGAAACCGCTCGGGGCATCAGGTATATTGGTTTTACTGGTTACACGAACTACCCAGCTACCCAGTTTCTGAAGCATTTTTTTTATAGGTGAAAAATGTTTTATTGTATCAATGGGTCTTGCGCCAATGACAATCTCTGCGTTTCCTTTAATGATTGGAGCAACAAGTGAGGGTATGTCTTCCGCATTATATTGGTTGTCTGCATCCGTATTCACAATGACATCTGCGCCAAGTTGTAAGCAAGTGTCTAGGCCTGTCATAAAACCTTGCGCTAGTCCTTGGTTGTGCGAGTGCCGTACTATATGATGGACGCCATGGTTCTTAGCAGTCTTTACTGTATTATCAGTGCTACCATCGTCAATGACTAACCACTCGACACTATCAAAGCCGGTAACATGGCGGGGTAATTGAGCCAACATTATCGGTAATGATTCAGCTTCGTTATAGCAGGGAATTTGTATAATCAGTTTCATTCGTTATCCTCGCAATAAACTTGATACATTGGACATAACTATAGTTGATATCAATATTATTCATCCTCCCAAAACCTGTAAGTTAGGAGTTTTGTAAACAATTAGAGAAATATCGAGTAAAAAGAAATAGCTCCCTACTGCAATTAAGCCTTTATTTTTGTTTTGCAGAAAAAACTGCATGACAATGAATGTCCATAACAAAGGAGCAATAAAGATAGGAGCAATTCGTAGCCACCCTTCACCAAATAAAGACAGGAAGGACCATGGAAAAAGGCCGAATGAATGAATAGCTCGTAACCCACTGAAGTCGGCTAAGAGCAAAGAGAAAGCAAGCCCTAGTGTAACCAATAGCCAGAAGCCGACATTTAATTTTCTTGAAAATCGCTCTATACCTTGATCGTAGTCGCGACAGATCCATAGTAAACCGAGAGCGATGTAAATACTAAGAAATCCTTCGTTGTAACGGCCGTACATAAAATAATCAAGATTACGAGCGACATTATGCCATTCGCTGCTTTGCGCTAAAAAAAATATGCCAACAAAAAAGGTCAGTCCGCTTGCTATTCCCGCATACAATAGAGTACCGGTATTTTTATCACAAATAAGTGTTTTAATATTTTTAGCATTATGAAAAAAAATTTGTTTAATACTCTCGGTAACTCCAAGCAGAAAAACACCTAAAGTCGAAAGAATTAAGTAAAATAAGTTTCCAAGGATTGCAGGTATTAACTCTAAGCTCAATATAGATGGCATTTTCTGCGAAATACGTTCTTCTTGTGTAACAGTATTCATTATTATCGCCATCTCGTTAGTGGTCACTTTCGTCGCAAGAATAACGCCAATAACGGTTAGTAAACCAATGATAGAAGTTTGTCGCTGCTCCTTATGCGTTAAAGCGATAGCTGCTAGACAAATAATCGCGGCTATTGCAACAGCAAGTCCACGAGGGTGGATAGTGAACTGAAAGCCAGCAATAATTGCAAATACGGTAACTGTATAAATACTGCTGACTTTAAGATGACGAGTAAACAGTAAACAACTTAAAGCAAATCCAGGTATAAACGCATTCTCAGCCCAGCCGATATGGGCTTGAAGGACGTACGCAGGATATAATGCAGTAACGAAAGCGATAATAATTGCTGTTTTATTGTCAATTTTGCTAATCATTCTGAGCCAAGCGTAGATGATTAGAAATAAAGAGCTAAGCATAAAGCTGTTTACAAGCATAATCCCTTTGTAAGAGGAAGTTGGCGTATCAGTTAACCAGTAGATGGGGCTGATAAGAAGAGAGTAACCAAAATGATAGTAAGGCCAGTTTTCTGTACTTGGAATGTTTTCAGTACCTGCTAAATAACTTTCATTCTCGATAACTGATTTTGTATCTGGTGTAATGTCTTTCCCTGCAAAATATCTTGCTTGAGCAAGATAAGAAATCTCGTCAGGAATGACATGAGCTGCTGACTGCCCCCATGTGGCGACTAAGTGAAATGCTGTAAGGACA
>Ga0316207_10004319_pt1 | contig 12421 bp, 11 predicted proteins | sample 6weekpyrite_MG_FD_204943 | JGI IMG/M metagenome (GOLD analysis project Ga0316207, IMG submission 204943) | Microbial mat bacterial communities from mineral coupon in-situ incubated in ocean water Damariscotta River, Maine, United States -... | ecosystem: Environmental > Aquatic > Marine >... | reverse complement strand
CCAACATCTTCACGCAAGTGCCAGCAGCGACTACATTTTTGATGTGCAGATTTTTCAACAGAAATGCTAATGCTCTCACCATTCTCCAGAGTAAATGTTTCGCAATTTTCTGGTGCTTCAGTCGCCGGGCAAACAGTGGCGTAAGAAGTAATTAATACAAAACGTAATTCATCTTCTAAAGCAGAAAGTGTGTTGAAACTATTTTCTGAACAAAAGAGTTTTACCTCTGCATCAAGTGAAGAGCCAATTTCCCCATCAGTACGAATCTGTTCTAGCTGTTTACTTACAAAGGTGCGTGTTTCCTGAACCAGGGCCCAGAAATCAAAATTCATCGTTTCCGATGCTTCGAGATCAAAGAGATCGGTATACCAGGTTTCCAGTAAAACTGAGTCGCCATGCTTCCCTGGAATTTCTTTCCAGACTTCTTCAGCAGTAAAACTTAAAATTGGCGCGAGCCATCGCGTCATGGCTTCAACGATATGGTAAATCGCTGTTTGTGCAGAGCGGCGAGCAACACTATCTTTATGTGTTGTGTACTGGCGATCTTTTATGACATCAAGATAGAAGCTACCCATGTCAACGGCACAGAAATTATGTAACTTCTGGTAAATTACATGGAAGTTATATTCTTTATATGCGGCAATTATTTCATTTTGTATATGTAATGTTTTTGCAACTGCCCAGCGATCAAGCGCAAGCATATCTTTTTGCGCTAGTATATCTGTTTCAGGATTAAAGCCATTTAGGTTGGCAAGTAAGAAACGAGATGTATTGCGAATACGACGATATGAATCTGCAGTACGTTTAAGAATTTCGTCAGAAACACTCATCTCGGCACTGTAGTCTACTGACGCAACCCATAGGCGCAAAATGTCCGCTCCTAGTGTGCTAAATATTTTTTGCGGTTGTACTACATTGCCTAAAGACTTGGACATTTTTTTGCCGTCTGCATCAACCGTAAAGCCATGAGTAAGTACGCCTTTATATGGTGCTTTGTCTCTAACTGCAACAGAAGTTAGCAGTGAAGACTGGAACCATCCACGATGCTGGTCAGACCCTTCAAGGTATAAATCGGCAGGTACACTTAGTTCTTCACGTTGTTCTAAAACAGAAGCATGAGTTACGCCTGAATCAAACCACACGTCCAGGGTGTCGGTTACTTTATCGTAATTGACCGCATCATCACCCAGGATAGTTTCAGCTTCTAAAGAAAACCATGCATCAATGCCTTCTTTTTCAATTGACTGAGCAACTGTTTCAATTAGCTCTTGTGTGTTTGGGTGTAGTTCGCCTGTTTCTTTATGAACAAACAAAGTAATGGGTACACCCCAGGTACGTTGTCTAGAGATGCACCAGTCCGGACGATTCTCAACCATGCCTTCTATTCGAGCTTTACCCCATTCAGGCATCCACGTTGTTTCGTTGATGGCCGTCATAGCATGTTCAACTAAACCATTCTGTTTCATGCTAATAAACCACTGAGGAGTGGCGCGGAAAATAATGGGTGTTTTATGACGCCAGCAATGTGGGTAGCTGTGTTTTAGCTTTTTAAATTTTAATAATGCCTTGTTTTCTTCAAGCACTTTTAAAATTGCATCATTGGCTTTGTTTACATGTAGGCCAGCGAATAACTCTGTGTCTGGCAGGAATACGCCATTGCTTCCTACAGGATTGTAAACCTCAATGCCATATTTGTTACCAACAATATAGTCATCCTGACCATGGCCAGGCGCAGTATGAACAGCACCGGTACCGGCTTCTGTTGTGACGTGGTCACCTAAAATTACAGGTACCTGTCGTGTGTAAAATGGATGTTGCAAAAGCTGGTGTTCAAGAGCGCTACCATTACAGCGACCAATGACTGTAAATTTATCAGCTTCATAGCGTTCTAGTGCACCTTCGTGTAATGCGTCTGCTAATAGTAAGTTGATAGCACCAATAGATGTCTCTGCCTTAACTAAAACATATTCAAGTTCAGGATGAAGAGAGACTGCCATGTTCGCAGGTAAAGTCCATGGTGTTGTTGTCCAGATAACAGTGGCAACAGGCAAGTTATTTTTATCTGCTCCACAAGCTTCAAAAAATGCGTCGCTATCAACGGCTTTAAATGCCACGTCTATTGCAGGAGATGTTTTATCTTCGTATTCAACTTCTGCTTCCGCTAAAGCTGAGCCACAATCAAGACACCAATGCACGGGCTTACTGCCTTTGTGCAAGTGTCCTTTGTCAATTATTTTGCCAAGCGTTCTAACAATGTTCGCTTCCATGTCATAGTTCATTGTCAGGTATGGATTTTCCCAGTCACCTAAAACACCGAGGCGCTTGAAGTCATCTCTTTGACCATTCACCTGGGTTTGAGCGTACTCACGGCATTTGTCACGAAATGTTTTGGCATCAACTTTTTGTCCGGGTTTGCCAACTTTCTTTTCTACGTTTAGCTCTATGGGTAAACCATGGCAATCCCAGCCGGGAATGTAAGGTGCGTCAAAACCATCAAGTGTTTTACTTTTGATGATAATGTCTTTTAAAACTTTGTTTACTGCGTGACCGATGTGGATGTTGCCATTTGCATAAGGAGGACCGTCGTGCAGAATAAATTTTGGGCGACCATTACTGGCTTCACGAATTTTTTCATAAAGGTTTTTAGCCTGCCATTCCTGAAGCATATCAGGCTCGCGTTTTGCCAGGTTCCCACGCATAGGAAAATCTGTTGCAGGGAGGTTAAGTGTGTCTTTGTAATCGGTCACTTTAGTTTCAACTCAAATTAAATTTAGTTAGTATTTTTATTTAAAAAATATAGCTTTGCTTGTTCGCTGTCTTTAATAATTTGTTCTTTTAGTTGCTCAAAAGAATCAAAGCGTTTTTCATCACGTATTTTCTGTTTAAACTCAACGCAGACCTGGTGTCCATAAAGTTCTTCGTTAAAATCGAACAGGTGTACTTCTAGCTGTAAATTCTGACCATCCACTGTTGGTCGTTTACCAATGTTAGCAACACCATTTGCAGATAGATTGTTTTCACCCGTCATGTGCACAGCATATACACCATGTACTGCGGTCGCATGACGATGCAATTTTATATTTGCTGTTGGGAAGCCAATGGTTCGGCCTCGTTTGTCTCCATGAGCGATACGACCACAAATCTGGTATGGCCTGCTCATTAATTCTGCAGCAGCATCTAGTTGATCGCTTTGTAGTGCTTCACGTATACGGGTACTGCTAACACGTTCATTTTTGAAGCACATACTATCGCTGTTATAAACTTCAAAACCGTATTTTTCTCCGGCCTGTTTTAGCTTGTTAAAATCACCACAGCGTTTATTACCAAAACGAAAATCATCACCAACCAGCAAGTATTTTACATTCAGCTTATTGAGCAGTATTTCCTGTATAAATTCATCAGCGGATAAACTGGCTAATGACTTGTTAAACTTGCAGCATAAAAAGTAATCTACCTGAGTGCGCTCAAGAGCACACCACTTTTCTCTTAGTCGGTAAAGTCTTGCTGGAGCACTGTCTACGCTAAAGTATTCCTGGGGTAGAGGCTCAAAGCTCATTATGCAAGAACTTAAATTGCGTTCTTCGGCTGCTTTTTTCAGGTTATTTAAAATCTGTAAATGGCCAAGGTGCACGCCATCGAAGTTACCAATGGTGAGTGCGCAACCTTTATGTTGCTCATCTAGATTATGAAGGCCCCTGATTAACTGCATTGAAGAAAAATGGTCCGCACCAAAAAGTCAGGAATTATACCTGATAAAGCGCTATGTGTGGGGTTTTGACTGCAGTTGTGTTTATCTAGTTAGATGCAGGTGTGGGAGCGCTGTGTTTGAGGTGTTTAGGTCTAAACCCGAATAGCAGCATGCTGGCAACGTAAATGCTCATGGCAATAAAAACAAATCCAAGCAGGTAGGGGACTCGTTCAAGCAGAGGCCAGCTGTACCAGGTTTCTGTTCCGGGTGAGTAAATATATAAAAAAGCCGCCATGAGTGCATTTGCAAGAATGATTTGTAGCCAGAGCCTGCCCCAGCCAGATTGTCTCCTGTAAATACCCTCTCGCTTAAGGCCCAGGTACAGCATGAAAGCATTCATGTAGGCGGAGCCAGTTGTTGCCAGGGCCAGGCCAAGGTGTGGGCCCTCAAATTCTATTAGCACTAACGGGATGACGAATAGCAGATTCAGAAGCATGTTTGCAACCATCGCCTGTATACCTATGCGAACAGGGGTTTTGGTGTCTTGCCTTGCATAATACCCGGGTGCGAGCACCTTGATGTAAATAAAAGCAGGAAGACCTAAAGCGTAAGCCATCAGGCTTAATGACGACATATACGTGTCACTTTGTGAGAATTCTCCATAACCAAAAAGAGTGGCGAGTAAGGGTGATGCTAGTAACAGAAGCCCTAATGCTGCCGGTATGGCAATAATCGACGTGAGTTTTAGTGCCCAGTCTAATGTTTGTGTGAACTGCTCACTGGATTGCTGAGCATGTTGTTTTGAAAGGTTAGGTAAAATAACGGTGGCTAGTGCTATGCCAAATACGCCCAAGGGGAATTCAACCAGCCTGTCTGAGTAATACAGCCATGAGACGCTACCAGCGACCAGGAATGATGCGATGATGGTGTCTAGTAGCAGGTTTATCTGTGCAACAGATGAGCCGATAATGGCCGGCAACATCAGTTTTTGAATTTGCTTTACACCGGCGTGTGCCCGTTTGAACTGGGGTCTGGGTAGTAATTTAAGTTGCAGTAAGAAAGGCAACTGGAACAGCAACTGTAGTAGACCCGCAGCCGCTACCCCCCAGGCTAATGCCATGATCGGCTGATCAAAATACTCAGAACCCCAAACCGCAGCACTGATTAGACATAAATTTAAAAGAACAGGCGTGAAAGCGGGCACGGCAAACTTGTTGAAGCTGTTCAGGATACCACCGGCAAAAGCGGTTAAGGCGATAAAGAAAATATAAGGGAAGGTGATGGTCAGCATATCGGCTGTTAGCTGAAAACGGCCTTCATCGGTAAAGCCGGGTGCAAACAGGTATACAAGTAATGGTGCTGCGAGCGAACCCAGGATGCTGAGTATCAGTAGAAAACCGCCCAGGGCACCTGCGACATGATTAATCAGGTCTTTGAGTTCAGCAAAGCTACGGGTTTCCTTGTATTCAGAAAATACGGGTACAAATGCCTGTGAAAAAGCGCCTTCAGCAAACAGGCGACGCATGAAGTTGGGTATTTTAAAGGCGACAAAAAAAGCATCAGTGCCACCATTGGCACCAAAGAAATTGGCAAAGATGATGTCGCGAGCAAGCCCAAGAAAGCGCGATATGAGTGTCATTGCACCCACTACTGCGGTTGATTTAAGTAGCATGATTTTGCCTGGATGATGTCATGGCATGTGTAAGCAGGCTATTAATGGTCTTCCATGTGTTGAACGATCTGTTCGTACACGTAGGCATTAATGAGTAATGTTTGCTCCTGGTTAAGGTCCACAAACTGTACGCCATATTTGAACAACGGATCGTCATCGTCGCGGTCTTCCGGTGTCGATATGTTGCGGATGATGGCTTTTATTCGCAAGTATTTGGTTATGTTAGCTATTTCAAGCTCTATGGAAACATTGAGTTCGTCACCTAATTCACCCAGCTCACTCTTTAGCTGAAGAAGTGCACCTGTAGCACTGGTGTTTAGCATGGAAACCGATATGGTCTTGTCAGGATTGGCGACGGTTTTGACAGATACAATTAACTCGGTTTCAACCCGGCGTGACCCCCGAACAACTATTCGTTCAATGTCTTTCGGGTGACGCAGGTGAACGTGAGGAAAGGGAACGCTGTAATATTTTAAGACAGTGGATTCAAAGCCATATACATTGTTGCCCTGAAGCATCCGCACAATAAATGGTTGGCTTTCCTTTAAGAATGGCAGTTTTCCATTGAGAAGAGGGGCGCTAATAATCAGGCTTTTGCCCGGAGCGTGTCCAATTACTTTTGCAGTCAGGCGCTCACGGCCATCTTCCGGTATAAATTGTAACTGTATTGGGTCGCCCAGATGTACCTTAAAGTCTTTTTTTTCTTCCATATTCTTTATTATTATTCGCTAGCGCAGCTTATTGTACTGAGATATTAACCTATTTTAAAAGATTTAGTCGCTTATCTGCCTAATTAAGCCCATTCATGCTTGACAAAAGGGGGGTAAACTGAAAAAATCTGCGCCCCTGTAAATATTTGTTTATTTATTTTTATTTTTTAGGAAAGATTACATTGGCTAATTCACCTCAAGCAAAAAAACGCGCTCGTCAGGCCGTTAAACGCCGCTCACGTAATGTTGGTATGAGCTCTATGTACCGTACTTTCGTTAAGAAAGTGGTATACGCAATTGACGCGGGTGATAAAGCCGCTGCGGAAACTGCATATAAAGCTGCCGTACCTGTTATTGATAGCATGTGTCTAAAAGGTCTGGTACACGCAAATAAGGCTGCTCGTCATAAGAGTCGTTTAAATTCGCGTATTCGCGCAATGGCATAAGCTTTAAGTTTATTACATTTGCACAAAAAAACCGGCCCAGATTAAATTCTGGGCCGGTTTTTTTGTGCCTGAATAAATCGAATGATTAAACCAGTACTAAGTTGTCTCGATGAATGAGCTCGTCTTCATCAATGTAGCCTAGTGTTTGTGCGACTTCGCCAGAGCTTTTACCGCATATCTTAGCGGCTTCTATCGCATTGTAATTCACCAGTCCACGGGCAATTTCTTTTCCGTCATGACTGATGCAGGACACCATCTCTCCACGAATAAAATTCCCGGTCACTGAGATGACACCGACGGGTAGCAGGCTCTTACCTGATTCAAGTAATACCTTGCTGGCACCTTCATCGAGTACAAGCTGTCCGCTTACTTTCAGGTGACCAGCCAGCCATTGTTTGCGGGCTGCTATAGGCTCGTCATCAGGCAGTAATAGTGTGCCGTATTCCTTTGAGTCCGCAACGGCAAGTAAAGCGCTTTCATTGCGTCCACTAGTGATTAGTGTGGCGGTGCCTGAGCGTGCGGCACGTTGTGCGGCGCTGAGCTTCGTGCTCATGCCGCCGCGGCCTAATGATCCGCCCGAGCTGCTCGCCATTTTATGAAGGAGTGCATCACTTGCCTGGCCGACAGAAATAAATTCGGCATCAGGATTTTTACGAGGGTCTTCTGTATAAAGACCTTGCTGGTCGGTCAGAATTATTAAAGCATCTGCTTCTACAAGGTTTGCGACCAGTGCAGCTAGAGTGTCGTTGTCACCAAAGCGTATCTCGTCAGTGGCCACCGTGTCATTTTCATTGATAATAGGGATAACGCCCAGGTCTAGTAGAGAGCGTAGTGTGCTACGTGCATTCAGGTAACGTTTTCTATCTGATAAATCATCATGGGTAAGCAGAATTTGAGCGCTTAAAATGCCATGATCCTTGAAACAGGATTCATAGGTTTGTACCAGGCCCATCTGTCCTACGGCAGCGGCAGCCTGTAGCTCGTGTAAAGCGTTGGGTCGGCTGTCCCATCCGAGGCGAACCATGCCTTCGGCTACAGCGCCTGAAGACACCAGTAAAATTTCTTTGCCCTGAGAGCGTAACTGGGTGATTTGTTCAGTCCAGCTCCTGATCGCATTAGCATCAAGGCCCTGGCCGTCATCGGTTACCAGTGAGCTGCCAATTTTTATAACCCAGCGTTTTGATTCAGCCAGCTGTTGACGTGTCTTCATTTGAAAGTTCTTTTTGCTCTTCCAGGTAGTTCATAATGTCGTAAACTAAAGCTTTAGTGCCGCTTTTTTGTACCGCAGAGACACGGTAGCAGGGCCCAGTCCAGTTCATGCGTTTTACAATATCATCGCACAGAGCGTTCGCTTCGTCTTCAGGTAAGAGGTCTGTTTTGTTAAGGACCAGCCAGCGAGGCTCGTCTAACATTGCTGGATTGTATTTTTCCAGTTCATAGAGAATCTTCTCTGCGCTCTCAACGGGGTCTATCTGGTCGTACGGCGCAATATCGAGAACATGCAACAGGATACGAGTACGGCTGAGGTGCTTCAGGAACTGAATGCCCAGACCAGCGCCTTCTGCGGCACCTTCTATTAGGCCGGGAATATCGGCTATAACAAAACTGCGTAACGAGTCTACGTCTACAACGCCAAGATTGGGGTGCAGCGTGGTGAACGGGTAATTGGCTACTTTAGGTGTTGCATGAGACACCGCGCGGATCAAGGTCGACTTACCTGCGTTTGGCAGGCCAAGCAGTCCTACGTCAGCAAGCACTTTTAGTTCAAGGCGTAGTTCGCGCCTTTCGCCCGGCGTGCCTTCTGAACACTGGCGGGGTGTACGGTTAACTGAGCTCTTGTAACGTGTATTGCCGAGCCCGTGGAAACCGCCTTGTGCGACAAGTAATTCCTGGCCGTGTTCTGTGATATCACCGATAAGTTCGCCGGTGTTTTCGTCGTAAACCAGTGTGCCATTAGGGACAGGCACATAAAGGTCATCACCTTTTTTACCTGTCATGTTTCGGCCAGAACCTTTGGTGCCCTGCTGGGCTGTGTAGGTTCTAACTGTACGAAAGTCTGAAAGGGTGTTCAGGTCGTGGCTGCCTACCAGGAATACGCTGCCGCCATCGCCACCATCACCACCGTCTGGTCCGCCGCGAGGGATGTATTTTTCGCGTCTGAAGCTGACCACGCCATTGCCTCCGTCGCCGGCAATCACTTTGATTTTGGTTTCATCTACAAAACGCATTATGTACAAACCCCTTGAAGGCGTATATTTATCACTGTTTCAGGTGAGTTATTAGCTGAGTAAGCGAATTTAGCAAGTCTGTGGCTATCTGTCTCTGTGTTGCATAAAAAAAGCCTCGTCCCAGGTCTGTGTCCCGGGGCGAGGCTTTTTGTGTCTAGCTAAAGCCGGAAGCTTTATGCAGCAACAACGCTCACAGTTTTGCGGTTGTTTGGACCTTTAGTCTCAAATACCACTTTACCTTCTGCCTTTGCAAAAAGAGTGTGATCGCGGCCAATGCCTACGTTAGTGCCTGGGTGGAACTTAGTACCACGTTGGCGAACCAGAATGTTGCCAGCTAATACAGCCTGACCACCATACATTTTAACGCCAAGGCGTTTACTTTCTGACTCGCGACCGTTACGAGTACTACCGGCGGCTTTCTTATGTGCCATTAGAGTATCCTCTTGTTTATACAGGTGTAACTAGCCGTACAGCTAGTTTCTGAATAAACGGTTTTTAACCGTTTATTCCAGTAATCTTGATCTCAGTGTAATACTGACGATGACCTGTGCGTTTCTGATGATGTTTACGACGGCGGAACTTCATGATTTCAACTTTCTTATGGCGACCATGAGAAAGAATAGTGGCTGTTACTTTACCACCGTCCAGCATTGGGCTACCAATCTTAAGTTTATCGCCATCAGCGATCATAAGAACTTGGTCTAGCTCAATGGTGTCACCCTCGTTACCATCTAGTTTTTCAACTTTTAGGTATTCGTCCTGGGTAACTTTATATTGTTTACCACCGGTTTTAACTACAGCGTACATACCGGATAACTCCCAATGTTACGTACAAAAATTCTGTTTTCGGAAAGGGCGGGAATTGTAGCGACTTAAGCACCAAGTCTCAAGTGAAAAACCACCTAAAAAGGGCTTTTTATCAGTTTATAGGCAAAATAGCTGGTGATAAGTTAGAAATTTGGCCTTCAACTTGTGACTTTGTGGATGATACACCATAATTCGCACCTCAATAAAAAGCAAAAACCTCATCTCAAGCATGCAAATAGACAATATAAAGGCCCTGGTGGCAGAAGATATGAAAGCCGTGGATGCGGTTATTCAGCAAAGACTGTCATCTGAAGTGGTGCTGGTTAACCAGCTTAGCCAGTATATTGTTAATTCTGGTGGTAAGAGATTAAGGCCACTTCTTAGCTTAATGTCATCTCAGGCCTATGGTTACAAGGGGGAGCATCATCATACACTGGCAGCAATTATCGAGTTTATCCATACCGCAACTTTGCTGCATGATGATGTAGTCGATGAGTCTGAGCTGCGACGTGGCAGAGAAACCGCGAATGCGTTATTTGGAAATGCGGCGAGCGTACTGGTTGGTGATTTTCTGTATTCCCGTGCATTTGAAATGATGGTGGATGTTGGCAGCATGAAAGTGATGCAAATTCTGGCAGAAACCACCAACGTGATTGCTGAAGGCGAAGTCATGCAATTAATGAATTGCCATGATGCCGATACAACTGAACAGCGCTATTTAGATGTTATCCACGCTAAAACAGCCAAGCTGTTTGAAGCAGCAACGCGCCTGGGTGCAGTGCTGTGTGAGCGCCCCGAAGCAGAGGAGCAGGCAATGGCTTCTTATGGCATGCATTTAGGTACGGCATTTCAATTGATTGATGATGTTCTTGATTACAGCTCTTCCAGTGAAGAAATGGGTAAGAATGTGGGTGATGACCTGGCAGAAGGTAAGCCAACACTGCCATTAATATATGCCATGCGTAATGGAACCGAAGAGCAGTCAAAAGTGGTTCGCAAAGCGATTGAGGAGGGCGGACTGAATTACCTGGATGAAGTGATGGACGCCATTAAGCAAACAGGGGCTATTGAATACACGGAAGAAACGGCGCGTAAAGAAGCTGAGTTAGCAATAAAACAACTTCAGCACTTGCCTGAATCGGATTATAAAGAGGCGATGACGTCTTTGGCCAAATATTCGGTTGATCGCACTTTTTAATTTGTTTATCGATTAAAAACTAATCGTAGAATAGCGATAGGCTTCTATATTCTTGCTCCAGTAATCTTTATTAAATCCAGCTTTAATTTTTAAATGATTTAAAAAGTCTTCTGCTTCCGGTAGCTGTTCCCAGACTGAGGGCAGGAAAGTTCCCTTGTGAAAATCTTCCTGCAAAATTATTCCATCAATTCCAGGCTTCAACTGTTTCAGTAAATCGGCTTCATCTGCAAAATCTATTGGAGTGCTTTTTGTTAGCACTGAAATATGAATTTCAAGTTGATCTATTTCTTTCTCATTGACGGGAGAAAATCTCGGGTCTTTATACGCAGCAGCAAACGCATGTTCAGCAACATCTTTAACTAATGGCTGATAGGCTTCTAATGTCCCGATGCAGCCACGTAGTTGCTGATTTAAATTTAGCGTAACAAAACTTGCACCTGATTCATTTAGCAAACTGCTGTAATTATTTAAATCAATGGGCAATGCGCATGAGTGTGTTAAGCCATAGGCTATGGATTCTTTTGCAATATCCTTAAGTGTCTGTTTGTCACGGTCGCTAAGATTAGTGAACGACATAAGCGCCATATCCCACTACACGTTGTTTATCTCCCGCGGTGTCACCAGAGTTGCGTAAGTCTATAGTTTGAATGCTTGAATGTTTTTGTTTTGCCAAAGTGAGTAAACCATTCAAAGGTGAGCGACCGCATGCGTCATCATATGAAATATTTTCCGGTTGTAAATTCTCAATGGCAGCTGAAGTATGTTGGTCTAATTTTGTAGCAGTCAGGTAATCATGATAGTGGCTCAGGTCAGAGCTTATTACGATAATGGTGTCATCATTATTCCAGACAGTATCAAGTAACTGAGCAATGTCATTTGCATTGCAGCTGCCCACAACTAAAGGAGTCAACTCAAACTCATTGAGTACTTTTTGTAAAAAAGGTAGTTGAACTTCCAGTGAATGCTCCTGTGAATGTGCGGCGATACTGCGTTGAACAAAATCATAGTTTTCAAATTTTTCACACAAAGGACGATTGATTTTAATGTTACCTAACGGTGTTGAAAAGTAATCGGCATCGGGAGTGGCAATGCCGTTGAGTGCAACGCGATGTGATGGGCCTAGTAATACTACCTGTTTAATTTTGTGCCTGATGGCTTCTAATTGTTTATAGGCACTGGCGGCAATAGGGCCTGAATAAATGTATCCTGCGTGAGGAACAATTATCGCTTTTGGTGCGGGTTCTGGTAAGGCTTCCGCATGCTGTAAATAATACGAAATATCAGATCCAAGTTGATCTGGATCATCGCTATAAAACATACCTGCTACAGCTGCGGGCCGAATGCTTTTTTGGTCATCAGACATGGCTATAATCCTGATGTTGAGAGCTTTATTTATATCATAAAGATGAGGGTTTGTGGCAATGGATAAACACACGGTAGCAACGCGTTATTGGCATAAGCTGGATGATGGGCGCGTACAATGCGATTTATGCCCTAGATATTGCAAGTTAAAAGATGGTCAGCAGGGATTGTGCTTCGTTCGAGCGAATGAGGGTTCGCAAATTGTATTGAAGTCTTACGGGCGATCCAGTGGATTTTGCGTTGATCCTATAGAGAAAAAGCCATTGAACCATTTCTTACCTGGCACGCCGGTTTTGTCGTTCGGGACGGC
>Ga0316207_10004318_pt1 | contig 12421 bp, 2 predicted proteins | sample 6weekpyrite_MG_FD_204943 | JGI IMG/M metagenome (GOLD analysis project Ga0316207, IMG submission 204943) | Microbial mat bacterial communities from mineral coupon in-situ incubated in ocean water Damariscotta River, Maine, United States -... | ecosystem: Environmental > Aquatic > Marine >... | reverse complement strand
CACTGATTTGTGCATTGGGCTGCGTCGTGCCAGTTAATCCATCGGTATCAACACCAAAATGAATTGCTGCGGTTGCGCCGGCCCCACCTGCCTGGTTATTTAAGCCCAGCACTGGCCCCAGTGTGCCAGCCACATCACGACGAATTTCCAGCGGCGTTTCTGCGCTATTAGTCCCTATACCCAAATTGCCATTAGGGGTAACTGACAAAGCCGTTAAAGCTGCGCCACTCTCATTAAATAAATTAAAGTTACCCTGGTCACCGGCTTCCATTAACCATTGCATATTGGCTGTGGTATTTTCTATCGCCATGGCTGAGCGAGCAATGCCTGCAATATTTCCTGAACCGGACACCACTAGCCCCGCACTTGGGGTGTTGGTGCCTATTCCCACTTCACCCGTCTCGGTTACGCGCAAATAGGTCGTACCGATATTGCCATCAACATTAGCACCTTCAATTGATAATAAACTACCATCCCGTGGTGACCACCAGACATAGGGGTTAATAGTAGAATCTGGATTATGGAAGCGTAAAATGGGTGCGGTTTTAGCAGCAGCACCATTAAACTTAATGCCCATTGTATCTACATCACCCTGTTCAAAAAGTGCAAAGCCATCGCGTAATGTAAATTTTTCTGAAGGTGTTGTTGTGCCGACACCCACATTACCAATATTGTAAGAAATACTATTAGTGCCAATATTCCAGGGCGTAAGTTGTGACAGGGGCTGGCCATTTTTATAGATATCACTGGCATTAATAATGCCATTTACATCCAGTTCAAATAGCGGATTCGCCTTGCGAATGCCGACTACACCATCAAATAACCCTGCGGTACGGTTACAGCTAAAGCTGAATAACATTCCGCCCCAGCCATGGAAGGTTTGGCCTTGCACCAGCGAACTTCGTAGGCGAATACCATCTACATCCTGTTCTGGAAATGAAAGTACGGTCCCATCAAAAACGACCTGAGAAAGGCTGCCGGTTGTGAGTGCAACCAATGTTCGTGTGAAGACGGTAGTCCATTGACCATTATTGGCATTACGTAGCTCAATAAATACAGTGACTGACCCAGTTGCACCATGAAGATGTGCAAGTCCATTACCACCATTATTAGTAATAGTGAGTTTATTTACACCAGGAATGCCAGGGAAAGTGTTTTCTGCTTCATCTGTATCAGTGGGTGCTACCCAGTTATAAGCACCACCCGCATTACCCTGACAGGAGGCATGTATAAGACCTTGCGGATTTTTGATGCCGAAACCTACATTGCCATTACCACGCACACTCATAATATGCTTACTGGTATCATCTGTTGGGGTAAAACCTTCTATCGCAATCCCACCGTCCACTTCACCATTAGTACCATTAACATCGATCATGCGCAGTATGCGTGCATCAAGGCTACTACCGAAATAGTTATTATTTCCCAGCATTTCCAGCCCTTCACCAATATCCAGGCGTAAATTGCCTTTAACATGTAGCCTGGCTTTGGGTGTGGCAGTGCCTATACCGAGGTTACCAGTTGCATCAACCTGAGCAGCGGGAACACCTGTAATATCATCAGCATATAGAACACTGTGTCGGTGCAGACCATCAGCAATTTTATCTTCAGTTAAGGTGAGCCAGTTTGGACCATAGGCCACATCAACTAACTGGCCTTCTAATCCTATTTTCCATTGGCTATTGATCTCATCCCAGATTACTTGTGCAGGCGGTAGGGCATCACCCCGAAACACTTCAAGCCCTGAAGTGTCTTTGAATGGTCCATCTGCTCCCTTATTTACACGGATAATATTATCTTCTATCACCAGCTCGGAGGTATTAATTGTGGTGGTTGTACCATGAACCGTTAAATCTTGATTGATTACCAATGAACCTGTAATCGTATCTCCAGAACGATTGACCTTATGGGTATACAATTCATCCAGGGCGGCCTGGACATCATCTGGTTTCTGGGGTGGCTCACTTTGCGGATTGGGCGTATAAGACACCTGCTCGGCAATACTGAGATTGGCGCTAAAATGAATTTCACCACTGGAACCTTCAACACTCTGTAGTGGAGGCTCATCATCTGCTCTAACCAGGGTCGCAATTACTTTCTGGCTATAGACACTACCACCATCAGGAATCCAGTGACATTGAGCAATACCATTTTCATCTGTTATGACTTCAAGCACTGTGGCCTGGTTATTTAATGCATCAACTAATAAGCCTCGCCCTTCAAGCTCATCCACCTGTGCTTCAAACTTTACCCACACGCCTGGTCGAGCCCATTGTCCATTGGCAACTCGTACCTGTAAGGGCTGAGGTAGTTGATCGCCACGTTTTGCTTCCTGGCCATCGCCACCCACATAATGCAATGCGATATTTTCACGTAGTTGATCTAGCGCCGCTTCTACATCATGCACGATAAGACCATTATGTGTTTCATCTGGGAAGACACTACCATCATAGGCGACTTCACTCGCTAAACTTAGATTGGCGTTAAAGCGAATCACCGCATCCGATATAAGCGGTAAGGTCTGAGTTGAATCTTGACCGGGTAGCGTTATCAAACGCGCTTCTACCTGCTGGCCCCATTGCGAGTGATCTAGCTTCCAGAAACAGGTTGCAATACCCTGATCATCGGTGATCACTTGAATTTGGTTTAACCAGTTGCCACTGCCATCATGCAACAGGCCTTCACCATCAACCACAGTAAACTGCACAGTAGCACCGCTAAATGGCCAGTTACCATTGGCCACCCGCACCTGTAGTGGTTTATTCAAGGGTATAAAAGGCTCGAGGTTTTCACCCTCTGGTACGTCTATTCGCGAAACAGGTTTGGCTTCCTGACCATCACCATTTACATAGAATAACGACAGGTTTTCGCGTAATTGATCCAGTGTCTGTTCAACATCATTTATGATCAGGCCTTCATGTTGAAGGTCGGGGAATCGACTGCCATCATAAGCCACTTCTTCAGCGACACTAAGATTAGCATTAAAACGAATTACCGCATCTGAAATAACCGGTGAGGATTTGCCTTCTTTATAGTCAGGAATATCAAGCACTAAACGTGCTTCAACCTGCTGACTCCAGAGCCATTCATCTAACTGCCAATGGCAGGTGGCTATACCCTCATTATCGGTTTTTAATATAACTTCAGTTAGCCAGTTACCATCCTCATCTTTTAATAGGCCATCACCTTTTACCACCTTGAATTGCACAGATGCACCACTATAGGGCCAGTTACCATTAGCTACACGCACCTGTAATGGATTCTCAAGCTCAACAAACGATAGCTCTTCAGGTTTGGTGTCTGTTTTATCGGGACGGGGTTGAGGTTTAGCTTCCTGGCTATCACCATTCACATAAAACAGTGACAGGTTTTCCCGTAGCTGATCCAGTGCATCTTCAACTGTTCTGGCCTCGACCGCTTCACCACTGGCAGCAAGCAAGGGGTTTTCCTTAATATGAGGATAAGGAAAACGTGCACCGCTATAGCGGTTTTCCCAGGCTACCGCAAAGCTGGCACCAAACATAACCGGTATCCCCATAACATATTCCGATATGTCCTGTGATGGTGATACTTTCGGATCTTCTGGCCGTTCTCGTAACAGTGTCGCCCTGACCAGTTGACTCGGGTCTTCACCTTCATCTTTCAGGTATTGCATTTGCCAGCCAGTGGACACTTCACCGCCAGCATCCGTAGCGGTAACAAACGCTGTTATGCCATTTTTATTACTGTCTAATTCCAGATAACCCGGGTGATTGATATCCGGCAGCAGAGTACCCTCACCTTCTGTTACTTCAAACATTACCCAGGCACCCTCAATGGGCAGGTTGCAATTGCTTACACCTACTCGTAAAGGTTGCGGCAATAATTCACCTTTTAACTCGCCACTATTATCGGGCCTGTCTTCAAAGCCTGGCATGGCTTCCTGGCCGTCACCACTAATATAGTAAAGATCCGGTTCGGTCAGCTCCGCAAATTTTGGCCGACAGTCATGTCGAATACTGTAACTGCCATTTAAATTGCTAGCCTCTTCAGTTTCTGCACTCTGCACTTTCCAGTCCACCAGAGCCAGACGGCAGTAATGATGTTCTATCCCTTTGGGTGGCAAAAATTCAGGCACATTGTTTTCAAATGGCCAGATAATTTCACCATCAACACCATTTACACCAATCGCGCGAGCAGGAATTAGCCAGTAGTCACCCGTATGGAATTCACTGTTATTACCATCGAGCTTGAGACTAACTTTAACGCCCCCTTCAAGTTCGAAAAATCCTTCTTTGTCTGGGTCATTACTCATTAACTCAGATATATTCAGGGCTCCGCCACTGGCCCCTAAATCCTGGTCATTTACGCCTTTATGATCCCAACGCCTGACTATGGGGTCAGCATTCAGGTCTAACTCTTCAGGCACTTTATCGCCATCCGTAAACCATGTTTCAATTTCCAGAGACTGGCCTTCAACATGCAAAAGCCTCACGAGAAAGCCCGGCTCTCCACGAAGCTCACGATTTCTATCGCTTACTTCTATCCATTGTCCGGCGGCAAAACCTAATACTTCATCTTTACCCGGGTCTGCGACATTCAATAAGCGCGGCGCATTCTCTGTGTCGATACCCAACAAGCGAGTAACAATCATGCCATTGTCACGCGACCATTTAATGGTGGCATTATCCAGTGTCCCGCCCTGGTGAACTTCTACTCGATAAAGCTGGTTTTCCAGGCGACGATAACCGGCTGCTGCTGGCACAATACAGGGATCATCCTGGTTTTCACTCGCTTCGGTTTTAGCGGCTAAAAGACCTCGTCCCTTAGTAACAAGATCTGTCCATTCCGTGGGCGTATTCCAGCAACTGCGTGGCGCGCCCTCTTCGTTAAGGCTACTAACCGGCAGATACTTAACCTGCCAGATGGTTTGGCTACGGGTGGTTGTATCCGGCCCACCCAATGCCACTTCGCGTATCTCTGGATCTTCGACTGCGGTGATATGACGTTCCCACACATCCAGGTACATCAGGTATAACGCATCATTATTATCTGTTGGCAAACTTGCATTGGGGTAATAGGTTTGGTGGAGAAAGTCGATTCCAAGCTCATTGGCATTGGGCGACAACAGGTTAAGGGCTTTGAGGTTTTGTACTGAACCTGCTTTTTCAAGTAATTCTTTTTGATACTCCGTTTTATGCTCATCAAGCAGGGAGTCACAGAGTATGCCATCTACATAAAGTCTACCCCGGGAAATATTCAGCGAACTACCATCGGTGGTTATTTTGAAACCACCTGCCTGTCGTGGTACACCGCATTTTCCAATAATATCGGTGCCTCGGGTTTGCGATAGATACTGCGAAATAGCATGCTCTTCATTAAAGTCAGCGTCTAGTTGAACCCGGCCCTGCTGCATATAGACACCGCTGTAATTTTTCTCTCGCTTGAACGTGAAACGCGTGAAATCACCTTTCATTTCATTTCCCCCATCTTAATTTGCTCCTGACTAGATCCATTTTTAGATTTATGGATAGATTTTTGTGATAGATACCCGGAGTTTTGCTCGGCCATTTCATCGGATAAGCTATCTGGATCATTAACGAAAAAGAGTCCCGCATTCATTCCGAAACGCAGGTACTCATCGAGACTGGCACGTATATTGGCTTCCCGTAGCGGCTGTTTTAAATGATTGAAAACACCCATTTCTGTCCCTTCTTCTGCACCGGTTGAAATTTCAGTGGCACAGCGAGGTTGTAACTGTGCATAACCCGGGTCACCATAAGTGTCGGAGCTAAACAGTGGACGCTGGTGTAAAGTGATTCGACGTATTTCCTGCTGACTAAGCTTTTCAATACTATCGATAGATAATTCCCTGGCCCTGGCCTCAAGCGCCAGATCAGGTTGGCAGCGAAAACGTTTTGGAACCCGTGATTGCAGGTCGAGATAGCTATAGCGCACACAACCGGTTTGCTGGCGCTGCACTTGAACATCATCCATAAATAATGATTCTGAGGCCAGAATTAATTCACTGACCCTGACCTTATCTAACAGAGTGCAGCGCTCAAGTCGGGTACTCGGGCCGAAGCTGTCAGGTTCCAGCCCACCTATAGCCAGTGCATTATTTGCAGGACCAACACCCGCATCAATAATGCTGTCGCTCACCTGTAATAACTGAATCACATTCGGTATATGCAATGCACCGCTTATACAGTAGCGCAAATTAATATGCAGGCCATTGTTCTGTCGATGACTGTTTTCGGAATCACTTAACACCTGAATGCCACCAGCAGCTGGTACCAATGTGCTATGACATAAGTCGAGCAGCTTCAAATCACCTTCAAGCACATTTAACTGGCCATTAATTAATAAGCCATTAATTAAGAGCTCACCGCTGGCTTGCTCGGCATTGGCCCTGACTTCAATCTCGCCATTTAATAGTGGGCGCACGCCGTCTGCCACCAGATGCAGATTTAATTCACCTCGCCAGGCTTCGACCTGGGGGAGTTCTCCGCCACGAAAATCCGCTGCAATAATTAATAAGGACTCATTACTTTCCAGCTGAATGCCAAACTCATTACCAGTTAAGGGTGTGTTATAGGTGGCACTATCCAGAATCGCGATAACCCCTTTACTTCGTCGATTGCTGCGGCTTTCATTCCAGGCCTGTACCGCTTCAGCCGGGTTAGAAAAAATACCCGGTTCACCCGCACGCTGCTCTGACACACCGGCCCACCACAAATCATCTTCATCCGCAAACAGGCCAGCAATTGATTCACTGCGGTTATAGGGCCCTGCACCGACATCCGCACTAAAACCATAAGCATAATCCACATCTACACGGGTATCGGTTGTTGATATTGCATCGGGTATAGCGACCAGTCCCTGAACGGGGTCTACCAATGCTTTGATATCAGTATTTTGCCAGTGACTCAGGTCTGCTCTATCACTCAAATTGCAGATCATTAGCTGTTCAGCTAACAAGGTTTCACCATTTAATATGACTTGCAATACGGGTTGTTTACCAAAGTACAAACTATCTGGGGTTTCCCCTTTAACCAGCGCAGCACGACGGGCATTTAATTCATCATAGAGTGGGCGACGACGAAGCGGTGCAGGTACATTGACTTCTTCTGCCAGGTGGCTGATTTTTGTTTCACTTTGTGGGCGATTGTATAAAGGCATTTCTTGCCCCAGGGGATCAAAACTAAAATATGCAGCTTGCAGATGTTTTGCTTCAACACCGCGCAAGGCATAGCTTTGCATGCGCCAGAGAAATATGCCGATATTATTAATGTTATAACGTCCACCTTGACACTGAATACTACGTATCTCAGCGGAGTAGTTTGCGGATTCAAATGGTGTACCCAGCAATTGCACACGACTACTATCACGCAAATTAACGCTGGCATGATTAGCCAGGCGTGGATTATTAACATGCTGGTTCCACACCATGCGTTGTTGAAATTCCACTACACGCGCAGGCCAGCCACTCACATCACGGGCCATTTGTTCGAGCACCGAAGCGGTACCTTTACGCCGACGATAAGCCAGTACATTGGCCACATATGCACGTAAACTAAAGCCCGCTATACCCCCACTGTGTAACCTTGGGATGCGTAATAGATCACCAATATAATGCACCACCCATTCATCACAGGTTTCTATAAACCAGTTGTCATACAGGCCGTCGATGTCCGCTTCCATGGCCAACAGTTCCTGTTCCAGAACCGCAAACAGAGCACGTAATGGCAAGCCCTGTTGTGCATCCTGAATGCGATGAATCGCCGGCAATAATTCATAAAGTCGATCCGTTAGCGGCGCATTCATGGTGCCATCTCCTTAATTTTTACACCTTCAGCACTGGGGTTAATTAATAATAATTCGGCCAGTGCTACTTCGGTATTATTCCAACGGGCGGGTGCTGCCTTTAAGCGTTTTGTAAGTACCAGGGGTTGTTCGTCATCTGCATCGTTATTTACTGCACAATTATTTTCTACACCAGGTAAAGTAATTCTCAAGTGTGACAGGTTAACCGCCAGTACACCGTCGACTCGTTGAATCACTGACACCACTTCTGATGAAGTCACACTTTGCCCAAAACTACGGTGTTCAAAATCAAAAGCCGTTTGTAAAGATGCTCGAACGGCAAGCTCAACATCTTCACGACGATGGCGCGGATCAAATTTGATATTTGTGCAAAGCTCGAAATTTATTGGTTTAAATGTATCGACACTCACCGGCACAGTGGTGTCCCTCGCCTGGTCAATGGCCTGTACCAGATTGCGATAGAGGGCGGCATTTTTCAGCACCGTATTGCCACTGGCTGAAGCCACAGTAATATGCACAAAGCTTCGTTGGCCATTCCAGATTTGTGTGGCCATGGCTTTACCGACACCAGAAAATGCGCTGGCAAAATCCTGGTAATCCTGGATAGATACAATACGATCCAGGGTTAACACCTTAAGTGGTGCATTGGCCCGTGCCTGGTCAAAGGTTTCTGGTGCTGCAGCACCGGTCGCGGGTAGATAATTATTGACTTCACGAATGCCCAGTGGTTTTGACTGCATAAGTTTCAGTCGGTCAATGGGCAGCTCACCCTGTAGGCCAATACCCTTGCGGTAGGTGGCATGTATATTTTCTTCACCACTGGGCAGGCGAGCACCATTAATACCATCACCAAAAATCAGCGCACTGTTGCCTTCATTATCATGGCGAATCATATACACCTGATCCCGGGCGCCTGCTTCAAACAGAGACTCAACTTCCTGCCATAAAATTCCATTGACTCGCACCTGCAAGGTACTCTTACCGCCACTGGGAGTAGCGGCAGACACATAGGTCAATGGGGTATCATTTAACTGGAAGCGCTGGTTTGCCAGGGCCCCATTTCCACTGCCCAGCACTTCATTAATAATGCTTTCACCATGACTGGCGCGGGCAGTATTCGCGTTAATCTCAACGCTGTTGTGATCAAAAATATTACTCAAGCCGGTTTGCAAGCTTAAACGACTATTAATAAAGCCTTCGTCATCATGGCGTACTTCATCAATGCGCTCTATGACTAAAACTTCACTAATTAAACCTGCGCGCGGGTTTTTCTGTAGGGTGCGGGTGTCAGGTTGTACAGGCTCGATAAGCAATAGCGCATTATGGGGAACGCCTTTTTCACAATTCTCACCATCACTATCACAACGACCCGCTATACCAATAAACCCATTGCGATCTTGCAGCTGCCAGCTCAGGCTTACTTCGCCACCCTGCGATGATAAATCAGCAATAAAACCCGCCTGGTCAGCATCCCAGAACCAGCCATTTAACTGCTCTCCTTCAAACAGGGTCACGGGCCTGGCCAGTGTTTCCAGCACATCACCTTTTGTTAACTTAACGCTGGTAAAGCCATCTAAAGACTTAAGCTCAAGATGATCTTGCAAGACTTTTACGCGCATTCGCCGACCTGAAACAATAATCGTACGCCCGGCTTCGAGCAGGGGCTGAAAACTTTCAAGCTCGATCATGTCGCCCTCAACTGGCAATCTGAGGGCCAGTGTTGAGCGATACAGTGGTAACTCTTCACTTTGCGACAGTACACTGGTATCACGACGGGAGAAAAGATTAAGGTCACGGGAGGTGTCCAGTGTTAACTGCGAGACCTGGGCACTAAGGTTAAATTCGCTATGCCATACCTGGGTGTTTTTAACCACCTGATAGACTGCCTCATCCTGGGGGCCCATCAAGGCAAGCCAGCTATCCTGAGTAATAGTTTGGTAGGGGTTATCCAGTTCGATCTGGGCACTGGCCGAGCTTAATGTAATATTTGGCCACTGTGTCAGATGAAGCAGACTGTCTTCTATAAGTTCATATTCCAGGCTGGCGTCATTAAACGACCAGATTCGCGAATGACCATCCGTAAAACGCGCAAATAATTGACTGCTGTCTTGTGTGTCCCCTGAAGATATGTCCCCTGAAGATAAAGCCAGGCATGTTACAGGACTGGGGCGGGTATTTACGCCACTTACAAATAATCTCAGCGTCCAGTTGTTTTTTTCACGTGTCCATACTTTTATGCTGCCATCACTCCCCCCGCTTAGCAGGGTAATTTTACTGTCGAGCATATGAATACTCAGCGCAGCCACACCACCTGGATGCGCATTCTTGTCGACATCCTCAGGTTTCCATTGACTGGATCCCTCCTGTTTCCAGAATATTAAGCTTGCGCCATTATTGCTGACACGATAAACATTGTTAGAATCACTTAACTGTAACTGGCTATTAAATTCCTTGTAAGGTTTATCCAGAGAATCCAGTTTCCACAACTGGTTATTATCAATATTGTTTTCACGACTGGAAGACAGTAGAACCAGGTCCTGGCCTGCAACACCCAATGTATTAATTGAGCTACTGTGTACACTGCCAGTAGCAAATTGATTTTCGCTCCAGCCAGTAGATATTTTTAAAAGCCGATGTAATTTACCCTTGCTATGGGCCAGGTAAATTCTGTCTACTTCATTATTAATATCCGTTTGCAGCGCAATTGCACTTAATGTCGTTAAATCAATATCGTTTGAGGTTGGCACCAGTTTCCCTGACCATTCATCGTTGGCATCTGCTGTCCAGATTTGTAATCTGGCCAGGCTATCAACCGCCACAATACTGTTACCATCTGAGCTAACAGCCAGGGGTAGATTTGAATCGACCGAGCTTCCAATAAATGCATTTCTACTGCTTGTGCTCAGGCTATTTAATTCTGCAGCATTATGCCCAAATAAGGCCGCACGCAGGCGTAGTGCAAAAACCTTAAATGTCGTATTGGGTAAAACTTTATTGAGTGGCTCATGCCAGAACAGCTGCGTATAGTTTTCTTCTGTACTGGTTAGCAGTTTATTAATGGTACGCAGATGCCAGTGTTGACGATCGTTTTCATCCAGGATCTGAATAACATCTCCGACCTGTAGACCATTACCCAGTCCGGCAAGGCGCAGGCTAGTCTGTCCATTAAATAACGATTCAGTTTGCTTGATTAGCGGAGTATAAGGCCGAAGCGCATTCCAGGCAGCACGTGCAACAATTGCTTCAAGTGTTTCAAACGTTTGCGGTAAACTTTCTTCATCGGGAATACTCAATACGCGCGTCCCCATATCCACCCTGGCGGCTTGCGGTGAACCCGCGTCATCTTCTGCGACAAATGCCAGATAGGTATCAGCGGCCACACCCGGATTAAGTTCATAACCAATGGATCGTGCCAGTTCAAGCACAGAGCGTCGTTCTACAGCGGTACGAATATAGCCTTCATTGGCAATACGCTCCTGGTAGAAACTCACCACATCTGCCACCATGGCCCAGGCATCGAGTAGTGCAATAGACGGGTCTTCCAGGTCTCGGGTGCCCAGCGCTCCCAGGGGGCGTTCATCCTCTACTCCGGTTCCGCCAAGCTGATCACGGGAAAGCCCTGCAAGCATATGCTGGAGAAAACCTGAATGTTTGCCCAGGCGGTAATCCAGCGCAGGTTGTCCCGGTGGGTTATAATGCGCTGGATAACTTAACTCAAGGGTTTCACAACAGCCACAATCATTTAGATCACGGATATCACTGCCCTCTTCTGACAGAGTACTACGCACTATTTCTGCACCTTCACCACCCGCAAAACTATTACTGTCCTGTTGATTATCTGCGGTTGTATTGTCGGTTTTCTGGCTCATAACCCACCCTCCATATTAAATTCAATGCGCCCGTTTTCGGGGGCATTGGGGTCATTATCCAGACGCGCAATTTCTAGCCGTGCCATACGTATTTCTGTAGGAATTTCACCAATAACCGCCAGCCCTCCTTTGCGTTGGAAGCGTTGTAGCTCAACCCAACTAACGCCCGCTACTGCCATAGCCGTTTCAATGACTGTGCTGGCATACACACTCTGGCCAAAGGTCCAGTTATCCGGATGGAAAAAACCACTTCGACCATCGTTTAACTGACCACTACTAAAGACCTCAAATAAAGCGGCCTTTACTTCACTGCGTAAGAAGCCGGGTGCAACACAAACACGTAAGGCAATATCCAGTGGCGCTAATCTTGGTGGTGTGATCTCCAGCTCATGCCCCATGGTGCGCAATGGTTCTAAATATGCACGTAAGGCTTTTTCAAATTCTGCATTAACAGCAAGCCCCTGTTTTCTGTCAATGGTGAGAAATACGGTATACCAGCTACCTGTCCAGCGTTGACTAGCTTCTGCTTTTTGCACTTCAGGATGGCTTTGCGCCATGCTGACATAATCTGCCAAGGTAACGGTTCGCTGTTGACTGCGAAATGCCTGGGGAGCAAACAGCTTAACGTTCTCTATTGACTCCGCCTCACACCCGCCACTAGCGGCTAAAGGATTACGTACTCTTGTAATGGCCGCTTGCACACTGGCCTCACCCTCTGCTAATGCAAGATGGGTTATGGACTCAGC
>Ga0316207_10004317_pt1 | contig 12423 bp, 13 predicted proteins | sample 6weekpyrite_MG_FD_204943 | JGI IMG/M metagenome (GOLD analysis project Ga0316207, IMG submission 204943) | Microbial mat bacterial communities from mineral coupon in-situ incubated in ocean water Damariscotta River, Maine, United States -... | ecosystem: Environmental > Aquatic > Marine >... | reverse complement strand
TACCAGACAGAAGAATTTACTTTCGTCAAATTGCCCTCCCAATGAATCAACACGTTTAGAATTTTCTGGTAACTGAAGATACTCGGCTATATTGTCTCGATTAAAATTATTCATGTCATACAAGCTGAGAAAACTCGGTACATTCATACCAGCCATTTCAATCCCGTTATGTGGTGTTGCATAGGTAAAAACTTTATCAACTAACGCTTTTGTATTAGCCGATCCAACCTGTTCGTTCTGTAAAAAACAACGGCACACTAGCCCACCCATTGAATGAGCAACCAGATAAACTTTAAAGTCATTTATGGCCTGTTGATTACCCATACAGATTTTATCTCTGACATTGAGTATTAGATCATTTAAACCCTGAGCAGCCTGCTCTATTGAAGGCACCTCTCCACCACCTAAATCAGAATCTGCCTGTTCATAATAGCGATATACCGAAACACTTTTTACGGGTAACTTTTCATTTTTTTCATGGCCATGCTCATAAGCATCGACATAACCATAGTCTTTCATTAATCTAATTAAAGGTGATTCAAAGATGTGTCTCTTTACTGAGCCATCCCAGCTTTGTCGAAGTTTTGTTGCTCCAAGATTGAAGCCCATGTATGGAGTCGCAACGGTTTCTTCGATTTCGTCCTGAGACATTGCATAACCCCGAAGATATATAATGGGGTAAAATGGATGTTTTACCTGTACCATGGGACACCTGCCTTATCATTTAATTAAAATAATTTCACAATACTTCTTATCGCAATAATTTAAAAACTGGGTGGATAGTTATAACAACGCAACTAATTTGGAAACTTTTCCTGCAGCCTTTGATACTTTTTTAACCATCTTCGCTACTTTTTCCGTTCTAGCTGACAGATCATTTATCGATGTTTTAACGTCAGTTGCTATTTGAATTGCTTCTTTTAAACTGTCAATGGCGATTATTAATGCGGGTTCACCCTGATTTATGGTTTTATGGGCCAGTTCTGAGGCTAACTCATCAAGTTTATCTCGCTCATCTAAAACATTATTTCTCTCATCACCTTCCAGTAAGGGCCATATATTATTCAGTTCATTGATAGTGACGCTTAATTCTTCTAGTTCGGTCATAATTCATCCTTTAAATTTATTAATCTTTACAGATAATCCCTTTTTTATCATCTGTAATCACTTCAGTTTCACAGTTAACCATTAACTCTTCAAGGTCATCATAACTTTTATGCACTGTTATTATTTCGCCGATTGATTTAAATATTTTTTTACTTGTATACTGATCTTTTTCTAATTCAGACTTCAATACTGAATGGGCGTGCATAATAGAGGTTATGGCATTTTGTGCCTGTAGTATTGTCGCACCTGTTGCCTGCATTTCAATATATTGACGATACATAAAATCAAGTGATTTTTTCCTCACTGCAAATGATTTTTTATCAGTCGTTTTATTATAATCTGCAAAATACCCAGCAAGCACCGTTCCCCTCATCGTATATATTCGACTTTCTAATGCGCTTTTTAATAACTGCTCATTAATAATTTTACCTATGGCCTGAATTTGACTATCAGAATTAATAATTATTTTTTTAAGCGCTTTTGCTCTTTTATTCTCTGCATAAAAACTTGAAACTTCTGCAACTACTCTACTGATTTCAGCATTTTTTTCAGCATTTAGTAAATCATCAGAAGTGCCTTTTATTATCTTATAATTTTTATTCATACTTTTAAGGGACTGGTTTAGCTTAATACTTGCTCTGGTCATTTGCTCCCGCGACCCGGCAGCTGCCAATTCTGATAGTGAGATAGCATATGCACCTAAAGCATTATTTGCCTGGTATAATGCGAAGCTCTTCTTATCCGCATCTCTTATAAGTATTTTTCTGATAGGATCAAAATCTGATTTAGTGTATTTCTTATTACGCTGAGCCATTCTAGCCAGTTTGTTATCAATATTGGTCCGGTTATAGTCTGTTATAACAATATCAATTTTAGCAGTAACATCAGCTGCAGCTACACCAAATGCTTCAATCTGCCCTGTTGGTGTAGAGGCACAGGCACTAATTAATAAGCTAGCCATAATAGTGACTATATTTCGTTTCATATTAATTTCTCTTTAAATTTTAGATGTAAAAGCTCTGATATATCTAATCATTTCTAAAAATTATTATTTATGAGCGAATGAAAGCAGTTATCTATAAATTAATTTTGAATTCGAATATCAATAAATGAATTGAATACATATTTACTTTGTGCCGCGCATACATCAAATATCCATATTCCCTGAAGACGCATGCGGGAATGAGCTTAGGAGTCTATTAAATTAAATCATCAAAAACAAGCCCCCATTCTCTTGCATAATTTTTCTCCTTAGCGCTACTATGGCTACCAATCCTGCCTCACCTTAATCACCCGCAGAGTATTAAATGGCGCTTCTACCAGTAGTGTTATGCGATTATGGGTATAAACCTTAAATTTAACTGATAATCTATATTACTGTCATTCCTGAGGTATAATCTGCTCAATCCATATATTTGCCATACATTTTTGAATCTCCACGCTAAATACAGCCAGGAAGCTCTATGACAATTTTAAGCATATTTCTCGTACTATTTGTTGTCAGTACTATTGTTACAACAACTTTATGGCTTAAAACCAATACAAAACTTAAAAACAATATGGTAATTCTGGCCGATGGACTGGAAAAAAACAGGGTCATTGAAAAAAGCCTCAACACCTCTCAACGTGAGCTTAAAGGTGTGCTGGATAACCTTCAGGAGACCTACTACAGAACAGATCTGAATGGGGTTGTCCTATTCGTTTCCGACTCGGTAGAGCTACTCCTGGGTTACACTGCAAAAGAGCTCATTGGACAAAAGACCACTGATTTTTATGTTGATCCTGAAAAACGAAATAAATTTATTGAAGCATTAACACAAAATAATGGTTATGTAGAACAATACCCTTTTACTTTACAACACCGTAATGGCTCAACGGTATGGTTATCAACTAATGCTCGCTTCCTGCTTGATCAGGAGGGTAATGTTATTGGTGTAGAAGGCACTGGCCAGGGTTTTAGTGCGCGTAAAAATGAAGAAGAGAATTTGATCAAGGCTAAGGATCAGGCGGAAAAAGCCAATAAAGCAAAAAGTCTGTTTTTAGCCAATATGAGTCATGAAGTACGCACGCCTATGAACGGTATAATTGGTTTTACTAATTTATTGTCCAAAACTGAGCTTAATGACAAACAATCTGAATATGTAGATACAATAAACACTTCTATGAAAGATCTGATGAGCATCATCAATGATATTCTGGATTTTTCACGTATTGAATCAGGAAAAATTGAGCTCATTACACAAGTTGTAAACATTAATGAGTTTCTGCAATCCGTAATACGCCTTTTTTCTGAAGCGGCGAACACGAAGTCACTTAATCTTAGCTATCAGCCAATTGGCACTATTCCTGAAAATATAATTATCGATCCACTGAGATTAAGGCAGATCATCTCAAATCTAATTGGCAATGCTATTAAATTCACCGACCAGGGTTCTGTCACTTTAACAGCTGAAGTTTTAAGCATTAATGATTCACATGAATTAATTATTGAAGTAATTGATTCTGGTAAAGGCATACCACAGGAAGAGCATGTAAATATTTTTGAGGCATTTAACCAGACTAATGACTCAATTTATAAACCCGACTCCGGAACCGGTTTGGGCCTGGCTATATCCAAACAGTTAATAGGTTTAATGAATGGAAAAATAGGTGTAAAAAACAATCTAGATAAGGGTTCAAATTTCTGGCTCAAAATGCCTATATCATTGACGAATCAACAACCAGAACCCACCTTAATTGAAGCAAGCATTGATACAGCTGCAAACAAATACACCGATATTCGTATTTTAGTTGCTGATGATAATTCTATCAATCGTAAGCTAATTAGCACTTTACTTACACAGCAGGGTGTTATTACTGAAGAGGCTGAAGATGGAAACATTGCCTTGAAATTAGCTCAGTCTAATACGTATGATTTAATTCTTATGGATATACGGATGCCGGGACTTAACGGAATAGAGGTTACTAAAAAATTACGTACCGTAACAGATTTGCCTATCATCGCTCTAACAGCTCATGCACTACCTGATGAACAACAGGCTTTTATAGATGCAGGTATGAATGCGTGTTTGACCAAACCTGTTCTGGAGCACCAGTTATTTGAGCTGATGGATAAATGGGTTCTCAAAGACTCGGCTTAGAAATTTTGTTATCTGATAATACACGACGTATTTCAGACTCCAGTTTTTCACTTTGTGAATTTCTAAAACCTGCGTGTTTATAAACTATTTCACCATCGCCATTTATCAAATACAAACTAGGAACAACTGAGAGTTTATATAACTCGGGAACTGTTCCTGCTGGATCATATGCAATAGTAAAGTTAGCTGGTATTATCTTTAGAAAGCGCTTGGCTTTATCACGCTCTGTATCTAAATTTATCGCAATAACTTTTAAGCCATCGTCTGAATACTTTTCATGCATTGTATTCATGAATGGAAATGATTGTCGGCAGGGAACACACCAGGATGCCCAAAAGTCCAGATAAACAACTTTTCCTTTATAATCGGCAAGACTAATGACTGACTCATCACCCTGCAGGCTAAAGTCTGCTGCTTTATCTGCCATGGCATAATTAAAAAAAGCAGTTGATATGATTATCGATTTTAAAATAGCGTTACTGATAAATTTTATATAGAACGTCTTAAGGCAGTGCATCCAGAACTTCCTTTAATTTACTACCATCCTTATAGTCTTCATTCATTTGCACAATTGTATTACTGTCTATAACAATCGTTGTGCCCATCGTTGCGTTATATAAATCAGTCACCGTATGATTACTGTCATCAACCAGTACATCTGATGTGCCATATCCATTATCCAGCTGAGAGGCACGAGCTACACTAACTAAACCTGAAACATAATCAATAAAATAAAATTTTACATTTGGGTAATCAGGAATAATATTTGTTCGCATATGTGTCATATGACTATCACATACGGGACACCACATAGTAAAGTACACAACAATAGCATCTGCTCCCACTAGCTCTGCAGACATTAAAAAAGTATTATTCAATGTATCAAATACAGAGAAGTCTGCCGCTGTTTCTCCTGGATGTGAACCAATTGTTGAAGAATCAAAATCACCACGTTTATCTGTCCCTGAAGGATTAATGTCATCAAATACATCGGCGCAAGCTGATATAAACATAACGCTAATAAGTAATAACGACCTAAGGTATAACATAACTAACCCCTATCGTAATGGTGTCTGTAGCAGGGAAATTAGAACCCAGACCATCATTGGTCGGCAAGTGATTAAAAGCCGCTCTCACTATCCAGTCTTTTGCCATAGTTGAGTAAGCCACTGCTATTGACACTGATTGCGTATCAAACCCGGAAGTAGTATCTGTCGCACCATTTATTGTTGAAGCATCTTCCTTTAATGCTGCGTAGGTTATGGTATATGTGAGTGTATCCAGTTCTTCAAGAGTTTTACTATAAGAAAAACCTAAGGAACCAGAGGCACGGTTACCTAGTTTACGTCGATATGGTTCTACATATTTGCCGTATTCCTGATTTACATCTCTTTCCAGATATACACCATAAGAAAAGCTCAATGTTAGCCCCCAGGGAAATACTGTTTTATCCATCAGCATGTTTGCATCTAGTCGATAAAAACCTCGACCTGTTATATCAAAACTATTTTCCACATCATCATAGGGAGAGACGCCTGTTGGAACTGTCAGACTAGCACCAAAATAAGCTGCGGGTGTTAAGTCCTCGATACTATTAACAGCATACACACATTTAATATCGTCAAAGTTTTCATACCAGAAACCAAGTGTGGCATCACCTAAACCATTTGTATTAGAACTCAGGCCAGCATACTGATTATCATTCCATACATACGGCATAACAATACTGGCCTGCCAGTTATCATTGATACGTTTGGCATAACCCGGCGTGATTCTAAACTGATTTAAATCTGAACCCGGTGGGTCATTAAGATGTTCACCATCCTGATTCCAGAAGCCGTGATATTGCTCATATCCAACAGAAACATCATACATACTGTCAAAAAACTTGGGCAGCACCAGAGTGGCAGCACCACCGCCACCGCAGCAGGAAGCAGCCAAGGTAGATTGATTAAATATAAGACTACCTCCTAAAAGGAGGCCAGAAAAAACCTGTCGATTAATACAAGACAAACGATTAAAGCTTTTCACACTAAAGGCCTACATACTTCCCGGTGTTACTGTGAACGTGGCATAGTCATTTGTATCATTGACGCGTACAGTACCATCTGTGGTTTTCATTTCATCATTAGCCGTGTCATTAACAGTTAATCTAATTCTGATTTGATCTTCCTGAGCATCAAGTAATGTCAAACCTGTAACACTCCATACTCCATTACCCGCATCTGTTGCCAAAGTCCAGCTAGCACCGTCATCATCAGAAATTTCAACCGTCACATCTAGCGCATTTCCACTTAATACACTAGTATCAAACACCGCTGGAAAACTCATCATGGTTTCTTGAGCTGCTATAAATACAGAGAAATCATAGTTGCCCATGCTGCCGGTTAAACTATCTTTAAAAATAAAATAATTACGGCCTACCATTCCACCCGTCATAGACATTACTTTGTCATCTACACCTTTAAGTCTAACCTGAAGCGTGTCACCCATGGCCATCATTACTGTAGGATAAAAGTGCGCTTCTTCACCACTAACTGTGAACTTCAAATCCCAGAAACCCATAGACATACCGTCTGCCATTTGAGAAGGCATTAGATAATAAGTAGTCACTTCATACACACCTGCACCTATTTCTGTTACAGCAGTAACCGGCTTTGGCGTACTGTGATTTCTAGTTGCCATATGCATCATTGGCATTAACATAGGTGTTAAGCCTGTTACATCTGCATCGGTCTGACGATTAGTAATATGAATTCTAAAAGTCGATTTACCTGCCATTGCCTCCATCATACCCATCTGCACATACTCGATTTTATAAGTATTTGTTAACGCAATTTTAGCGAAGGGTACATTGCCAATTTGTGCATTATCCAGACCTGATAAGTTATTAGTGTTAGCTTTAAAATTTATTAACGCTAAAGTGAAACGATTCTGAATATCAGCCTCTAAATTAAAACCCGTTGTACCAATATTAATAGCACCTGAGCCATCAACACCATCTAATACATCATCAGATAAATCTTTTGCCAGAGCAGTAAACATTTCAAACTGATCATTCTGCGACAAACCTAAATCCATCGCTAACTGGCTAAATGCGGCAGCTCGAAAACCTGATAATTTTTCCGCATCACTAGCATCTGTAGATGCCGTCATTGCATCAGCAGGCATCACACTTGTATCGGGCGTGTAACCAAAAGCATTTTTAAAAATTTCCTGCGCCTGAGTCATGGTTTTATTATGATTCATTACAAGTTTTGCAATAATTGTTGAACCTGGTGTTGCACTTACCTTACTACCGCTACCAACAGAGTTAGCCGAAGCATAGGCAAACATTTCTGCAGCATTTGCGCTGCTCCCGGTTGCTTCATCCATAAACGTGCCACCGCTAGATTTAACAATTAAATCCTGGGCTAAGCTGGCGTTAGGAACATTTATAGCATACTCACCTTGTGTATTCGTAGTTACCGGGCCTGCAACCACATTACCATTAACATCAATTACGCTAACTTCTGCGCCATTTACCGGTGCAGCTACAATTGATCCACTAATAGCTGTTTCATTTGAGCTACTACTGGAACTACTGCACCCTGATAATAAACCTATAGAACAACCAACAGCTAACGCTAATGGAGCTAATGAACAAACTTTCATACGATATAACCCTTCACTATTAATATTTTTTATTCATGAATATAATGCTTTTAATTCAACGCATTTTTGAATAATAAACCCTAAAAACTGGATAATTTTTAATTTAATGAAAAGGACTCTACCACGATATTTTGAATTTTTATTATGGTGTGACAATTAGTCGCAGACGTGAATTAGAAATATTATTTTTTTAGCAATTAATCTTTCAAGCAGTTGACATTAGTCATTAGCTTTTATTTTTAACTAAAATAATATGGCAGAATATGGATATATCTAACTCATTAGATTAATCTTCATTAGCTATATTTTTAAATCAAAATTTGAAGTTGTTACGGAGTAATAAAAAAGACATTCATTCAAAACATAAATATTTATCGAGTGCACTCTCAATCTTAGATCGATGTTTAGCTTTTATTTTAATTTATACGTTCAGATAAATGTTGTGTAAAAAACATCAACATCCAGCAACAATCATATCTTTAGTTATTCTAAATATAAAAAATTACGCAGCCTGCTGTTGATGCATCATTACTAATAACTGAGCTTCGGTAAGACTGATATGGCACATTTCTGATATACTCTCTGCAGAATGCGATTTCTGAGCCAGCTCAATTGCGTAAGCGTAGGGAGAATTACTGTTTATTTCACTCGAAACCTCATCAAACTTTGAAGCCATTTGCTGCATCTGCTTTTCTAATTTTATAAAACGCTCACCCAAACCAATTGAACCCGCATTAAGCGCTGTGAGTTCGCTGTTTACTTTATTGGTACGCAATGTAGATTGAATTGATAATTGAATTGATGTTAATTGTTTTTTTGTATAAACAAATAATGCCAGAGACATTAAAAACATCAAACTTGATAATAATATAATAAGTGCATTCATTTTTACTCTCCAGTGCCGATGCAGTTGGAGAGTAAACCTGAAATCAGAATCCGGACATATCCGCCCATTCATCATCAGAGAGGAGCTTGTTTAAATCAACAAGAATTAAAAGCTCCTCATTCCGGCTTACAACCCCCTCAATATATCGGGCTGTTTCATCATTTCCTACATTTGGTGCAGTTTCGATTTCATTTGCATAAACATCAACGACTTCAGAAACACTATCAACAACTATACCAACAGTCTGATTTTCAGCTTCAATGATAACGATTCGTGTGGAATCATCCATCTCTTTAGTTGGTAAGCCAAATCTCATACGGGTATCAATTACTGTCACTACATTACCGCGAAGATTGATTATGCCAATTACATAATTCGGAGCGCCAGGTACGGGTGCAATATCAGTTACTCTGAGAACTTCCTGTACCGACATCACATTGATGCCATAGATCTCAAAATCCAGCCGGAATGTCACACACTGTCTGTGGTCAACATTCTCGTTATCATCACTCATTTTAAGTGCTCCACTTATAATTATTACTGCAGTTTGTATGCCAGTTTTATTTGCCCATTAACATTCAATAGCCTACTGCTCGTTCTGTAACTTTCCGTAAACTATTTTATCTTAATTTTATTTTAGTCCAGATAGCCGTAAACGCCAGCAAGTAGCTCACTTAATAGCTGTGGCTTATTTTCATAACTGGCCGATTTGAATTAATAAGCGACCTGTTTTCTTAAATTATTCACCACTACATTTGCTCGCTTTTCGCTGAAACACCTGTCTCAAGGGCTATTGAGCTTTATTCAGTTAACATTTGTGCGAAAACTTCGGTATCCATAATGGCGCAGAGATGCTCTAACGAAGTACCAGACAACCATGCACGACTGGTTTTATTTTTACGCCACTTAACCTCATCCTGATTCAGCCAGATAACATCACCAATGCTACTGCAGGCCAGACCCCATTTATAATCGTCCACCAGTAAGATATGACTCAGCCGTCCGGTTACATCATCTTCAAGATCTTTGTGACGGTTTTCTGGCATCACCAGTAAAGCAGTGTCAATAACCTTGATCTGATTTTGCAAATGCTGGACCAGACCTAAATACCATTCAGTTTGATTAGGTGTCTGGGTTATATTCTCATCCCAGGGAATGACACTGTTCAACTTAACCAGTGGAACGGCTAGATTTAAACCCGAAACTTTAAACAATAAACACTGAAATCGCGTTTCAGCCCAGTCAGGTACACCCGTATCATTAACTGGCTGGACAGCTTCTTCAGGTTCAGCCATTACTTCGACGGCTGTTTCTGTTTTTACCTCAGATACTACTTCGGTTTTTGCTTCAACTTTTACTTCGGTTTTTACCTCGGTAATCACCTCCGGTACTTCAGCGACTAGCTGATCTAAACCGACTACGGACTGCTTAACCTCAGGTTCCACATGTGGACGAGCTATTTCAGTCTCTATAACTTCTGATAACTGAGCTACAGGTGCGCTTGTGGTACCAGCAACAGACACTTCAAAATCATCATCAGGCACCTCTGACAGTAATGACTCCAGGTACTCATGAATAGCCTGTTCCTGATCGGACGTTTTTTTAGTGGCATCATTCATGGATTCGCCCCTCCCGCTACCGACATATTAATATCTTCATCGAGCTCAAGCAGATAATCAAGCAGGTGAGAGTAAGCGCGCCCTCCTCGACTACTGACTCGTTCAATAGTCAGGGGAATACCCTTCTGGCTGGCTTCACGAAACTGGGTATCGACAGGGATAACACCATCCCAGATAGTATCTTTATATTGTTTTTTTAAAGTACTTAACGTTTCAATTGATGCATTTAGACGTTGATCATAAAAAGTGGGAACGATGCTATAACACACTTCTTTTTTTCGTGCTTTCTGTATCATTGATAATGTGTGCACCATGCGCTCTAAACCTTTCAGCGCCAGAAACTCAGTTTGCACGGGTATAAGTAAACGCTCACAGGCTGCTAAAGCATTTACCATTAATAAGCCTAACATTGGTGGGCAATCTATAATCGCCAGATCATAATTTTCAGCTAGTTGTTCAAGGGATTTTTTAATCACTAGCCCCATTCCGTCTTTAGTTCCTAACTGACGATCTAAAGTAGCCAGAGCAGATGAGGCAGGAATAAAGTCTAATGCTTTGAAACGTGTTTGATGAACGACAACTTTTGTATTTAAGGTTTTTGTTAACGATTGCTGAAATAAATCGTATGCACTACCTTCAACAGCATCTGGATCTAGCCCAAAATAACTGGTAAGTGAGCCATGGGGATCAAGGTCAACGAGCAGAACTTTATGACCTCGCTTTTGCATTACGCCGGCTAAATTAACTGCAGATGTCGTTTTACCAACACCCCCTTTCTGGTTAGCTGTTGCCCACACTTTCATTTAGGGCGCACCAAAAATAGAACGTACAGGTTCTGCTTGCTGTAAATTAATAACTGGTGCTACGGGGGGCTGCTGTGATGTTACCGTTGCATCAACCTCGTTATCAACAAACGGACTTGATCCGGCAAAGGTATCTTCTCCGGTCATGATACGAACCACTACCCGTCGATTTTTCTGTCGATTTACAGCTGAGTCATTTGCTACTATTGGTCGAAATTCTCCATAACCAATAGCACCCATTCGTGCCGGATTAATTCCATTTTGTGCAAGTAACCTGACAACACTGGCTGAACGTGCTGCAGATAATTCCCAGTTAGTTGGATAACGACCTGTATTAATAGGCACATCATCTGTATAACCTGAAACATATAAAGGATTTTTAGTCGTTTTTACGACGCTGGTTAATTCCGATAATATGTTTGCCGCATCGGTAGATAAAAGTGCATCACCAGATTTAAATAACAAACTGGATTTAATTTCTATCTCTAACCATTTTTCATTACCACTTACCGCAATCATGCCTTTTTTAACCCATTTCTGCAGGCGCTTATCTAGTTCTGCTGCCGTTTCCTGCATTGATACTAATCCTGTTTGGCCCACCAAACCCACAGCGATAGGTGCACGTTGAACAGAAATACCTAATTGAGAGCCTACTGGAAATGGCGAGTTTGTCTGCGCACTGAATGCGGTCATTACTGAATCTGATAAAACACGATACTTACCAAGATTAACATTTGAGATTGAATACATCACAACAAAAAAAGCAAACAACAAGGTTATAAAGTCGGCATAAGATACCAGCCAACGATCTGTTGACTCAGCTGGTTCAATATCTGTAATACCCCGACGTCTCATTGCTTTTCTCTATATTTCCTCGTTATTAATACGATGTTTTAAAACATCAATAACTTAAATTCTATTAACCTGTTCGAGCTGTCTTTTACTAAACCGAACAGGATTATACAAATACGTTTTATTTAAACTGAACAATGCGTTATTTATATTCTCCCTAAATAACTTTGCAGTTTTGCCTGTAGACTACGCGGATTTTCACCTTCTGCAATACTGACGATTCCCTCTAAAGTCATTTCAAATTGCACAGAATGTTTTCTAACCTGAGCTTTTAACTTACCCGCTATCGGTAACAAAATAAGATTAGCTAAACCGACGCCATAAATAGTTGCAACAAATGCTGTCGCTATACCACTTCCGAG
>Ga0316207_10004315_pt1 | contig 12425 bp, 9 predicted proteins | sample 6weekpyrite_MG_FD_204943 | JGI IMG/M metagenome (GOLD analysis project Ga0316207, IMG submission 204943) | Microbial mat bacterial communities from mineral coupon in-situ incubated in ocean water Damariscotta River, Maine, United States -... | ecosystem: Environmental > Aquatic > Marine >... | reverse complement strand
CAGACACAGATGAATAATGAGAGAAGCCTTGTTCCCAGTTTGTTGTATGATGTTGTTCGGATTTTTGTCGTGGCATTTTTAGGATCTACTCACCTTAATTCACTAGCAAACAATGCAGGCATTTCAATTGCCTATCATTCTTCAATAGAAAAGCAGATTTCAGACCAAATATTTATTTTTTATATATTTCAATATTTTAGGCATTAAATACCAAGTTCCAAATACGCTGTATCGACAGATTAATGACGGGCAAAGCGTCAGCTGAACAGAAGACTCAGCTTGATGACATGTTTTTGACATAGCATCCGCAGGAAAATCAGCCAAAACTGAGATTGAGCAAGATTCGGGTCGGATTACCCCTCAGCAATGCGCATACTTTTGTTTGTATCCACGATGACTTTTCCCGAAACGATGATCGTATACAAAGAGCTCAAAATAATGGCATCCTCTCATTATCCTAAAAAACAGCAAAAAATTCAGACGGAATGTTATGGAAACTCACGATGACTAACGCCTCCAAGCACCTTGCCCCTGACAACCTATCACCCACAACATCGGTAAACGAACAACATGCAAATTACCTGCGCGTTGAGAAAGCGATTCGCTTTCTCAACGAACATCAGCAACGGCAACCTAAATTAGCTGAACTGGCTAAGTTCGTTGGAGTCAGTGAGTTTCATCTGCAGCGTGTTTTTTCCGAATGGGCGGGTGTATCACCTAAACAGTTTTTGCAATACCTTACCAAGGAAAAAGCGAAGCAACGCTTGCGCAGCAGTTCCGTTTTGGAAGCCTCATACGCGTGTGGTCTCAGCGGCAGCAGCCGCCTGCATGACCTGATGATTCGCTGTGAAAGCGTCACGCCTGGGGAATATAAGAACTGGGGCGACGGACTTGAGATTTCGTATGGAATTCACTCCTCCCTTTTCGGCTATTGCTTCATTGCCATCACTCATCGAGGCGTATGTAAACTCGCCTTTATTGACGAACTGGAAGCATACTCGGGTTTAATCGCAGAGCTTGAACTTGACTGGCCAGATGCACTCATCTCAGAAAACCAAACGTCGACACAGAGTGTCGCCAATCAAATATTCAGCTCGAAGGGTTGCGAGAAAGACAGCTTTAACGTCTTGCTTAAAGGCAGCCCTTTCCAAATCAAAGTTTGGGAAGCCCTGTTAACCATTCCCGAAGGGAACTTGCTCTCATATCAACAACTCGCCGAGCGTATCGGCCACGCCTCATCTGTCCGAGCTGTCGCCAGTGCTGTCGCGCGAAACAAAGTCGGTTATTTAATTCCCTGTCATCGCGTCATTCGCAGCACGGGGGCACTCAGTCAATACCGGTGGGGAAGTCATCGAAAAGCGGCGATCATTGCCTGGGAAGGTTCCTTGTCTTAGATGCTAGCTCAGACATAGAAAAATCAGCCTCTTCTTAATCGTTAAGGCCATATTTTCTGACCTTTTCAACCAAAGTGGTACGGCGAATTCGTAGTTTCTCTGCCGCTCTGGCCACCACACCGGAAGCCTCATCCAACGCTTGTTGAATCAAATTTTTCTCTAGGTTCGCCAAATAGTCTTTCAGGTCAATGCCGTTGACCGGCAACAATGCGGGGGAATCCAGGCCAGCTAAAGCAGGCGCCAACTGCCCGCCCTGCTCCTGATTATGAAAACTCTCATCCACCACTTCAACATGTCGATATTTGGCTGGCAGCTCTTTCACGCCTATCACATCATAGGGGTGCATAATCGCCAACCGCTCGACCAGATTAGCAAGCTCTCTGACATTTCCGGGCCACTCGTGTCGGCACAAACTTAAAATGGCGGCTGAATTAAACCGAATCGAGCCACGTTTTTCGGTCTCCATTCTTGAAATAAGTTCATGAATCAATAGCGGAATATCTTCGACGCGCTCTTTCAGTGCGGGCATTTCAATGGGAAACACATTGAGCCTGTAGTATAGGTCTTCTCTGAAGGAACCGTCCTCGATCATATCTTCCAGATGCTTGTGTGTCGCCGCAATAATCCGCACATCGGTCTTGGTGGTTTTATTACTGCCAACCCGCTCAAAAGACTTCTCCTGCAGAACCCGCAGTATTTTAACCTGCATACTCAAGGGCATATCACCAATTTCATCGAGAAATAACGTGCCGCCTTCTGCCAATTCAAAACGCCCTGCCCGAGCGGTAATCGCCCCGGTAAACGCGCCTTTTTCATGACCGAATAATTCGCTTTCCAGTAGCTCGCCGGGAATCGCGCCACAGTTTACCGGTACAAAAGGCTTATTACGCCGATGTGAATTATAGTGAAGGTTTCGAGCAACGACTTCTTTGCCGGTTCCAGACTGCCCGGTAATCAATACGCTAACATCTTTATCAGCAACTTGCGCCATCAACTCCTGAACGACCTGCACACCACGACTCGTGCCAACCAGGCTTCTGAACAATTCAACCTGGCGCTGTTTACCTCGACCTGTTTGAGCTGAAAACTGATCACGATAGACCTGGGCCCGATAAAGACTGTCAATGGTTTCATTATAGTTTGGTGGAAAATCCAGACAGGCAATCACTTTTTTCCGCAGTACATCGTTCAGGCTTTCAAGGGAAACCTCACCCACAACCAACGCTGGAACGCCTTCATCCCAACCATGCAATTCACTCACAACCGCATCTAATGGCGACGATTCGCAGCCCAGAAAAACAACGCCCACCTGAGATGAGTCATCTGTATTCTGTTCAACAACTGTTTTCCAGTCTGACAACGAAGAGGTAATCACCTCCTCCCCCAAAAATTCAAGAATAACAGTGATATCGCGAAGTACATCTTGGTTATCATGCATAACCAAAACTTTCATATCCTGCGCCATGAAAACAAACCTTTTTATTGTTAATCCGAGTCGAATGGAGACGTCATCGAGCTTTTTCGAGACGACTCTTTTTTAGAGAACACTCAATAGTGAGGCGATATAGTAACCCGAAATTTGAGTATGTAAACAATAAACAGTCAATAAAGTGACGCCAAATATAAGAAATTACTGTCAGTCCATAAAATGCACATATTTCTGTCATCTTCTGACGAATACTGAAAGATGGCATAGTATGCCGATCAGACTAAAGATCGACTTCGAAGGGCAAAATTCAGCAGTTAGAGCAGCGATGAATCAAGATAGGAATTGACCGCTTTTTGGTCACGCGTCAGTTTCTTGAGCTCTGTTGCAATCTCATTACGGTGTTTTTCACTTCCTTCGACCACAAGCTGGTAAATTCTCTGCAGTCGCTTCAGGAACGCAATAAGCTGCTCATGTTCTTTTTCGGAGGTCGTTGCGGTCACAGCCTGCTCAATATTTTTTCTGACGCGCTCATCGAGTGACTTCAAACGCTCCCAATCACCTTCTTCACAAGCTGACTTAAGCGCTCTTGCCAATCCTGAAAACGATTCCCCATTCACTGTCAAAGCCCTCACTAAATTCATCGAGTCTCTTTATAATGCGCCAGATCTGGTGCACACTGCAATGCGTATCGAAAAACAACTTGCCAAAAAATAACTGACCAGGCGCCTTGTGACCGTATTAGAGTGGATTCCCGAACAACTATTTGAACTGATGCCGGCAACACTGGCATTTGCCGCATTCTGTGCCTGCTACCTCCTTTATGGTCGATATAGCAAAAAACGCGCAGCCAGCGGCAAACGAACCCGAATTGCCACACAACTCGGCTTTGTGTCTATTTCTCTAATTGGTTTGACTGCTTTTATTTTGACACTGCCGATCAGTGAAACAACTAAAGGCCAACTGCTTAGCTTGATCGGCATCATTTTGAGTGCCGCAATTGCACTGTCGTCTACGACCTTCATCGGCAATGCGATGGCAGGCATTATGCTCAACAGCACCAATAGTTTCAAAATCGGCGGTTATATCAAGGTTGGCGATTTTGGTGGCCGTATTACCGAGCGAGAACTGCTGCATATCGAAATTCAATCAGAAGACCGAAACCTGACCATTCTGCCCAACCTGTATCTGGTCACCCATCCCTACCGAATCATTCACTCAAAGGGCACCATCATCTCTGTGGATATTAGCCTGGGCTATGATATCAATCGAAAACAGATCGAAAAATGCCTGACGGATGCGGCAGTTGAAGCGGGACTTGAATCCCCCTTTGTTCAGATTATGGGGCTGGGTGATTTTTCGGTCAGTTATCGAATTGCCGGGGTACTGAAGGAAGTCAAACAGCGGGTCACCGCCCAAACAGAGTTATACAAATGCGTTCTGGATACACTTCATGACAAGCAGATCGAAATCGTCTCACCAACTTTTATGAACACTCGGGCACAGCCTCAAAGTTCTCAGAGCATTCCCAAAACGGCTCATCACTTGCCCGAAGAAGAAAAATTGCTGCCGATCGAAAGCATTGTTTTCGACAAGGCCGAAGAAGCAGAAACAAAAGAGTCTTTACAGCAAAAGCTCAAAAAAATCAGGGAAGGTAAAGACAAGCTAACACTCATGCTGAAAACAAGTCAGGGAAATCATGACAAACAAGCAATTACAAGCCGAATTGCGAACCTGGAAAATATCGAGGCCCGCGTAGCAGCAGCGCTAACCAAGCTGGAAAATTCGTAAGCTAATTCGTACACTTAGGCTACTGGCGAATACCTTCTATCGACAGAATCAACTCGACTTCTTGAGATAGCGGGCCAAGTTCTTTCATAATATTAAAATCTTTCAAACGAAACGAAGTACTTCCTTCGAAACCGACTCTGAACCCACCCCAGGGGTCGGGCCCCATGCCGACTTTTTCAACTTCCAACACCAGTTCTTTGGTGACATTTTTAAGGGATAGGTTACCGTAAACCCTGGCACGACCATCAGGCGTGACTTCAACACGTGTGCTGACAAAACGGGCTTCAGGAAATACCTTCACATCCAGAAAATCATCGCTACGAAGGTGTTTGTCCCGTTCCCCGTGATTTGAATCTACGCTAGCCGTATCAATGGTAACGGATATTTTAGATGCCTCAGGCGCCTTCTCATCATAAGAGAACGTTCCTGAAAAACGGTTGAAGCGGCCATACAACCAGCTATACCCCAAATGCTGAATTTTAAATTTGATGGAGGCATGTACACCTTCGGTATCAATGACATAATCCGCAGCATTCACATTGAACGACAGCAGCAAGGTTAAAAATACAGTGTTTCTCAATACATTTTTCATGGTACCCCCAACATTTTTCTAAGTGTATTATCGCGATCGATATAATGATGCTTTAGCGCCGCAAGCGCATGCAGCGCCACCAGCACCATCAGAGCATCAGCAAGCCAGGCGTGCACCTCTCCCGCCCGGTCTTCGAGATTATCGACCCCTTCAATCACAGATGGAATATCAAACAGGTCAAAAAATGAAACAGCCGTGCCATCTGCGGTTGAAATTAAGTAACCACTAATACAGATGACAAGTGAAAAGAGGTATAACAAGGCATGCACAAATTTCGCAATGGATTGCTCCCAAGGCTGATGGCGGTCTAAAACCTTCGGCCGACCATCCACGACTCGCCAGACAAGCCTGAAAACGATCAATAAACCGACCGCCAAACCAAGGCTTCGATGCCAAAACGGCGCACGATGATACCAACTGTCATAGTAGGACAAGTCGACCATGTACAATCCCAAAAAATACAGACCAATAAGAATAACAGCCGTTACCCAATGCAGCAGAATCGCCAGCCAACCCCACGATTCACAGCTGTTTCGCCAACCAGGCATCGCTCATCCCCTTTGCATAGTGCGCCCAAGTTTACACGTATTTAGCCTGTTGAACAGGCATCCTTTACCAAACAATCTGGACTAAATTTTATGCCTTGAGCGCATTTTCTGACTATAGAGCCTGCTCAGAAGATTGACAGGGGTCAATTTAAGTGCAGATTATATCTGACTAATTTCAGCTGACAGTCGTTACCTTCCGCAAGCCATTTTTTCTTAGGTAGTCCCTGCAAGCTAATCAATACAGCGTTTTTTTAGTAACACTTGTGCACCCTTTAACTGATAACACTAGCCGCCCACCATTTTGACGAACTAACATGCTTTTCAACGCATTCATATACAGTAAAAATTAAGGTATAACCAATGCTCTATGGGCCTTTATTGCGCATCAGAATCGTTTTTCAGATCTGATATCTGATCGGCCAGTTTTGACCGAATGCTTAGCTTAAGGATGAATAACCGGAGGAAATGATGGGGTTGATTGTCGATAGTCGTGATCAAAAATTTGTGCTCTATGAAATGCTGAAATTGGAGTCGTTCTTTTCCAATCCTAAATTCAGTGATCATTCAAGAGAGATATTTGATATGACGCTGGAGCTGGTTGAAAAATTCGGAATGGAGGAAGCACTACCCCAACTTTCGGCTGGTGACAGAGAAGGCGCCCAGTTTAAAGACGGCAAGGTCACGATCCCTGAGGGCTTCAAGAAACTGCATTCAATCATGAATGAAAGCGGCATTTTCACCATGCATATTGACCCGGAGCACGGTGGCCAGGGTTTTCCTTATGTAATGGATTTAGCTGCGCGTGAGCACACCGTATTCAATATGGGCTATACGCTATACCCAGAGGCCGCCATCGGAGCCGCGAACTTAATCGCCAACTTCGGATCAGAAGAGCAAAAACGAAAATACATGGACCCCATGTACGCGGGTAAATGGGGCGGAACAATGGTGTTGACCGAACCTGAGGCAGGCTCAGATGTCGGCGCGCTAAAAACTAGAGCGGTCCTTCAGGCCGATGGCAGCTACCGGATAAAAGGCTCTAAAATTTTTATTTCCGGGGGCGACAATGACCTGTTTGAAAACATTGTGCATCCAGTGCTTGCCCGAATTGAGGGAGACCCGGAAGGAACCTCTGGAATCTCAATATTTTTAGTCCCCAAGTACCGTGTTAATGATGACGGCTCGCTTGGGAAAAGAAATGATGTCAACGTGACGGGTATTGAGCACAAAATGGGGCTCAAGGCGAGTGCAACGTGTTCGATGAGTTTTGGCGAAGAGTCAGAATGCTATGGCGAAATTCTGGGCGAACCAAGAGTCGGCATGCGCATCATGTTTCAGATGATGAATGGCGCAAGAATCGGCATGGGCTTACAAGGCGCCGGAACTGCTTCGGCAGCCTACTTGCACGCTTTGAATTATGCGAAAGAGCGAGTGCAAAGTGCCGACATCAAAAATATGCGTGACCCCTCAGCACCAAAAGTCCCGATTATCAGACACCCCGATGTTCGGCGTATGCTGCTGTGGATGAAGTCGCAGGTAGAAGGGATGCGGGCTCTGGTTTACTTTTGCGCCTGGGCAGATGACAAGGCCAAAATGGAAGAGGGAGATGAAGCCAAAAAATGGCATGGCATCGTTGACCTGTTAGTGCCGGTCGTCAAAGCCTATTGCACAGATATGGGCTTTAAAGTCACTGAGCAGGCCATTCAGATTTACGGTGGCTCAGGCTATACACAGGAATTCCCAGTTGAGCAATTGATGCGTGATCTCAAAATTGGCTCCATCTACGAAGGCACCAACGGCATTCAGTCACTGGATCTGGTTGGCCGTAAATTAGGGCTTGATCAAGGGAAACCGTTTCGAAATTTACTGGCTTTAATGAATGAAACCATTCAAAAGGCAAAACAGAATGATATGCTTGAAGATTTGCCATCTGACACTGAAAAAAGCGTTCAAGCATTAGCGGGAGCAGCCGCCTACTTTGCAGTCTGCTATCAAAGTGGAAAACTGCAGATCCCCATTGTCAAAGCATACCCATTTCTCAATTTATTTGGCAATGTTGCTTTGGGATGGTTTCATCTGTGGCAGGCTGACATTGCGGCCAGTCAGCTCAAACAGATCTTGGCGACTGAAGCGATAGACAGCGGCGACAGAAAGGCAGTTGCAGGATTGGCAAGCAAAAATTCTGAGGCCGCTTTTTATCTAGGCAAAATCAAAGGCGCAACGTATTACGTGAAAAACGTCCTTCCCGAAGCAATTAGCCTGGCCAAAACTATTCAAAACGAAGACCTGTCGATTCTCGAAATACCGGAAGAGAGCTTTGGTTTTTAGATTGGCGAAACAGTGTTAGCAATTAGCTATTGCTCCGTCATACCCACGAAAAAGGATGTCCATTGATGATGATACAACTCCAACGTCTTAGATAGATTCGACTCCTGCCCCCTGACATAGGTCGTTAGTCGGCACTCTGAACCGTAACGGGCAGGAGTTGGATAAACCTAAGATTGAACCCTTCATTTAAATAAGGCTAAATCCAAAAAAACAAGAAATCCCACCAGTGACCTTGTTCCTGTTCTTGCTGTTCCAACTGTTCCTGCTGTTCTTGTTTTTTTTGTGCCAGTGCTTGCCTCTGTTGTTCCAGTGCTAGCTTTGCCTGCTCAATCGCTTTCCGCTCTTGCTCCAAGGCTCGTTTCTCTTGTTCTTGTGCGTGCTCAAGCGCGAGCTTCTGTTGTGCTAGTTTTGTCTGCTCTCGGGCTAACTTTTCATGCGCTTGTTTCTCTAACGCTAGCTTCTCTCGATCCAGTTTCTCTTGCGCTAATTTTTCTAGTGCCAGCTTTTCCTGAGCCAATTTCTCTTGGATCGACTTCTCGCGCGCCAGCTTTTCTTGTTCTAGTTTTTTCGCTGCCAGTTGCTTCGACTGCTTATCCTTTTTATCTGGCGACACTTTACATTCGCCTCGCGAAGGATCCAAACGGCAGCGTATTTTCCAAAAAAGTTTCAAGGCCGTCGAATTATTCACCAAGTCATCTTTCAAGGCGATACGAACACGTTTACTAAAATGATCAATATCATCTTTCACAAACTGATTCGTTTCAATCCAATATTTTTCTGGAATTTCCTCTTCAGCATCCGCAACCATTTTGTTCATTGCTTTCAGACGCGTAAGCATGTAGTTCCGCATCTTATGACCAAAATCTTCAGGAAATTGATCATGTTTTGCGATGGTCTGAAGCATGCCATAGTATAAACGGTAATCAATAATGCCACCCTCGGTACCCAAACCACGATAGAGTTCAAAAGTGTTGTAGGCCAGTGCGGGCATTATTACGATATCAACTTCGCCACTATTAAATTTATCATCAAAGTTCTTTAGCGTTACTTCTACTTGAGTGGCACCCGCTAGATCAGCAAACTTTCGCATTTGAGGGTCGCCATTCAGTATTGATAGTTTTTTACCTGCAAACTCATCAATGGTATTGGTCGAGCGATCCCTCACAAAAGCATACATCGAGCCAACAGGAAACGTTGTGACGACCTCGTAGTCGCCTTCTATCATCAGTTTGCCTGCACGAGCGCGAGCTAAAGTTGCCAGTGCTAACTCTAAACCTTCTTCCGACGTAATCGCGCCTACTGCATCCATCGTACCCGCAAATTTGACAAACTGGCGAGATAGAATACTGGTTAGTACAGCTGCCTCACACTTGCCTGCTTTAAATTCCCTTACCGCAACATGCTCATCGGTATAGGCAATAAATCTAATGCCTAAACCCCAAGCTTGCGCCTTGGGAATTAAATCAGAATAAAATGTCATGACGGGACCGTTACGTCCGACAGGATCCCAAACACAAAATGTTCTTTTTTGAATTGCAAAAACGGAAGTACTAAGGAGTGACAGAAAAATAATCACTAAAAAATGGCGACCTTTCATTTAAATAAACTCCCTATCGCAATTAGGGGGCTTTAAAAAAGGTAGCGAGTGCGCTTTAAAATCAAAATAAGATAAGGTATGCGTTTTTATAATTAACACGGATTCTATTCTTCCCTGTCACTAAGCGTCTGAGAGCACTTTGTATTAATTTTTTTTAGAGTAACATAATTGGTAGTCACACTTGGTGACAGACACGGCAAAAAAAACAATACCTAAGAGCCTTTTGCAAGAGGCTCTCATAATATGAGTTAAAAAACAGACCTCTTCATTTTTTTTGCTAACTCCGCTCTATTTTGTATCTAATGATGAGCTGAGCATATTAATCTCCGAATCAATTTCCTTTTCTGCATAGATATAGTGCAGCAATGCCGGCAAGAACAGCAAATCAAATATCAAAGCCATAAAGATGGTTAGCGCCGTTAATAATCCCATCCCCGTGCTTGGAATGTAACTGGATATCATATACAGGGAAAAATTGGCAATGAATATAATTGACGTTGCCAGTATGGCATTGCCTGCATTTTCCAGGGCGTAGAAAATACTCTGCTCTGTTGAGCCGGTTTTTTGGAAACTGTCCTGGAATTTAGTAATAAAATGAACGGTATCATCGACCACTAGCCCCATTGCAAGTGTTGCAACCATTGCTATATGAAGACCTATTACACCATTTAGATAGCCCCACAATCCGTAGCCAAGCAGAACTGGAAATAAATTTGTTACGAGGCTCACCAAACCAAGTTTTCTATTTCGAATGGCCACCGTCACAACTAAGGATATGAGTGCCAGTGCTAATAGTGTTCCGGTGATCATTGATTCAGAATTGGACTTAACCGTCATTGCGAACAAAATGCCCATGCTGACTGCTTCAGCTTGCATGTATGCAGGGGCATTCACGATAAGCCAGTTCTCTGCCTGTTGCTTAAGCGCGAGAAGTGAGTTCGAATCGGTAATGCTAATATTGGCGGTGACCCGACTGCTATCTCGCATTGGTGTTACAAGGTGAGAAAGTGACTCTGATAATTCGTAAACCAGTAAGTACTGAGCGGCCATTTCTCTATTTGGTGGTAAGGTGAAAAAACCTTCTTGGTCTCCATTCATGCTGTAGTTCATTTTCTTTAACAGGTCAGGGTAAGCGTCAACATTTCTAACCAATGGCTGAGACCTAAGCCAATTTGAGAATGCGTCAACCACTGTTAAATATTCCGGGTTGTTAATGTCTCCAGCTAACTTTGCATGTATATCGAAAAACAAACGCTCAGCCCCCGAAAACTCACTGTCATAGAAATCAAAGTTTTGCTTCAAAGAGTAGCTGTCGTCATACATATTAAAGAAATTCTCATTGACGTAATTTTGAGGTATTCCAAAAAGTACGACAGAGGTGATAAGCCCAGTGACAAGCATAATGACTCGATGGTATGCCATAACAAATTTTGCTATCAACGGCATTAACGGTGTAAATAGAGGCGATGTTTTTTTTGTTTTGTTGGGCAGAATCATAATGAGTGAAGGAAGCCAGAATAATGAAAGCATCCAGGCGGCGAATACGCCTACTGCCACGACATTCCCCATATCTCTTATTGCTGGAGATGTACTGAAATTGAAGCAAAGAAAACCAATCAGCGTGGTGATACTGGTAAGGCTGATCGCTTTGAAGTTTAAACGGATACTCATTTTTAGCGCATCTGACTGAGACAGCCCTGAACTCAACTGATTTAGGTATGTTGTTAAAAGGTGAAGACAGTCAGCGACAGCGATTGTCAGAATAATGGTGGGTACGAAAGACGTCATGGGGCTCACGACGCCACTTACAAACCCCTTCACTCCCATAGCGATAACGGTTGAACAACCGACAATGATCATTGTTAGCCAAACAGCATAAGCGCTGCGTAAGAGTACTGAGATCAGCAAAACGATTATAAGCATACTGCATGGGACAAGAAGCCCCATATCTCTTTCAACCACTTCTGCCATTACCTGTTCTGCTGTGATGCTCCCCAGTTTTCGGAACTCTATGTCTGGGTATCGCTCAGAGTATTTAGCCTCCATTTTGGAAATGACATCATAGACTTCAAGAATGGCTTGACTATCATCGTCGTGATTGCCCTCCGGCATAACAAGGGAGGTTGCAACAACACCGATATGTCCTTTTTGTGAAACAAGTGTATCGGTCAGTATACTGTCTTCAAGGTAGAGTTTTTTAATGTCATCAAGTTCTGTTTGAGACTTGTCTGCAAATCCTTCTAACATGGGCGCAACGACCAATGCGCCATCTTGATCATAAATGTAGTGATAATTGGTGATAGAGCTTACCCGGTTGCTAAAGGGTATAGAGAGAGATTCTTCAGTGATTTCTGCAATTGCTGTGAGTGCGGTAGGGGAAAAAATATTTCCATCATTAGGTGCCACTAGTAAGCTTATATTTTCGATGATGCCATAACGGTCATTTATAGCATGATAGTCTTCGACTACGGGGTCTGAATCAGAAAAAAACACCAGAGCATCATAGCTAACCCAAAGCTTTGACATGCCAAGCCCTGAGATTAGCAGGCAGGTTATAACGACCAAACTTGCCAATAGTCTGTGTTGAAACGTAATAACGTAAATTGCTTTTAGCATCAGACCAAATCTCCATATTTGTTCTTATGTAAGCGCTTAATTTTTCGCGTCATTCCAGATTTGAACCAGCATGTCATACTGCTCTGAGTCACCAACCGACGAGGAATTCACATGGCACAGACTGACGAACAAT
>Ga0316207_10004314_pt1 | contig 12425 bp, 9 predicted proteins | sample 6weekpyrite_MG_FD_204943 | JGI IMG/M metagenome (GOLD analysis project Ga0316207, IMG submission 204943) | Microbial mat bacterial communities from mineral coupon in-situ incubated in ocean water Damariscotta River, Maine, United States -... | ecosystem: Environmental > Aquatic > Marine >... | reverse complement strand
GCGGGTATGTTGGCGCGATGCCGGATGTACTAGTGTCTCTGTCTCAGACAGTGAAGAGGTAGCTGTTTCAGAAATAAACAAACGTGCCCGGCTGCTATCTGCAACTAATATACAGGTTTTTGACATGCTCATATCTCCTTCATAAACATACTCATTAATTTTTCCAATTTTTCTATGTCAATCAGTCGCCTGAATTAATCCCACTGACATAGGCCTGTTCGTTGCCGGTAAGTAGTGCTATTCTTTAAGCTCGTTCTCCAGCACTATCGGGTGACCATCCGACACATCTTGTTCGTGTTCTAGAATACGCCCGCGCAACGTATCCGGCAAGGCAGAATATTGCCTGATAACACATGGGATTTTCTAGCTTCGACTAGCTTTTAGAGTTGCTCTTGATTCGTTGCCTTAAGAAATGTTGCTTCCACTATAACGGGATAACCCACACTTATAATGTCTCTATCTAATTCAGCCAATCTTCTATTAAGGGCTGATCTGAGACGATTCACTGAGGAACGTGACATTCTAAAAAAGACCGCAAGGTACCTGGAGAGTAGTTGTGTATATAGCTACCGCAAAATACATAACGACATGATGAATTCCGATCAGCACCTCAATGACTGTTCGATATTTTAAACTGGATAAATATAAACTGTTTATCCTTTTCGACCTTAACAACAGCCCCGGCTAATCCATAATATCTTCCAATGATTTGATTAAAAAGAAAGTCGATGATTATTCTTTATTTCATTCGCCAGGTTATCAAAGACACCTGCTTTATTTGCATAATCATCCCATTTTTCGACTACCGAAATGACTTCATCAATAATCTGATTGGACTCTTTCTTAAAATTGCTTAGCATCGAACCCACTGCCAACAAATCATCACGAATAAAGTTATCTCTCTTACCATTCAAACTCATTTGATGTGAATCAACCCAAGGAGATCCTTTTTTATAACTATAGGCCAAATCAAATGCTGGAGATAAACGCCACTTACTCCTACCCTCTTTTAATAAGAAGCCTATGTTTTTAGTGTGATCATCATGGTTTCGTGCAACCACGTTAAAAACCATACGACGATAAATTTCAACTGCATCCTTTCTCGGTAACTTTAGTCTCCTTCCGACAGACAATAACTGCTCATAACTATATGCTCCGGGCTTCTTATAATCGGCATGATCCATTGCGCACAAAGAAGCATAATGTAACTTCTTATTGCCGTTACGGTCGAAACGTTTTGTCATAAAATGTGCACGTTCACCATCTATTAATAACTCAGATGGAGACATATCAATCCCTACATCAATGGCCATTAAATAATAGGCATACTCCATATGTCCAAATCCCTTAGGATCTCCAAATACTTGGCTATTAACTTTATGTTCCTCTACACCATCAAATTTCAGAAGATAATGTTCAAACCCTATCTGGGCATCTATTTGACCTGAGCGAAATTGAGTTCTATCTGCATTCACCGCAACCAACGCTTTGGCTCGCGCTCCTCCAGCAGATGTGCCCACTTGAAACAATTCTGACATTGCATTGTTATTAATTTTATCAGTAGATATTTCTTCTGATAGATTAGAGCGCTGATCCAGAATTAGCTGTGCCATTTCAATTAATGAAGCAATCTCAATATTCTCATTACTTCTTTTTTCTTTTGAAATAGCAGGCTTAAACTCAAGCGCACCCATTCCTCTGCTACCTGTATAAAGCAAACGCTCAAGTGATGTAAATGAATCAACATCTCGCCCATTTCTGGCTAACCATGCATTGATCACCGCATTACCGAAATCATCCGGCAAGGTATCAGAGAAAACCGCAGGTAGCCCTTTATAGGTTTCTGGATTTAAACTTGGAAACTGATACTTTTTAGAAGATAAAGGCATTCTCAAGGGAGCTATTTCACACCCCTTGCTAACCCATTCTTTGCCATATTCAAAAGTACTTATTTTTGAAACAGGATCATATGCCAACGCACCAACCAAATTTCCCCATAAACGGACTTCAGCTAAGTTTTTCATTACCAGTCCAATCTTTCCTGATGTTTTTCAGTATCTGATTCAGACTTTTGCGCATGCTCACCCGTTGCACGTTGGCGTTGTTTACCTTTAAGTTTTAACTGCTCCATTGGGCTGAATACTGATTCTGGTACAAACTTATCGACTAAATCCAAATGACCTAGAACACGAAGCACTGCGATAACATTCTCAAATTTACCAGCCCCTCCTACCAATTTTCGATAACTAACACGTGATATCCCAACCTCATCAGCCACTTGCTGCTGAGTAAGATTTTGCTCTAACCGCATTCGCTCAATTCGGCGACCCACTTCAGCGGCAATCGAATGATTTGTCATTGCATCAATATTCATAATGATAATTATTATAGCCTTTACATACCTTAAATAAAGATAATGATAATATTTATATACATTATATCACAAAACCAAACACCTGCAATATAATGGTAGTTTTAATTATCATTACATGCGTTTGAAGTGGTTAATGATAACTTTTATTGTCATTATATAAGATGTAAATGGTATGCATAAACGATCAGCAGAGACATGAGAAAAAAATTTGAAACCGATTACTGAAAAAATAAGAGCGTGAAAAGTATATCCCGCATAAAAAAGGCTTACGTCGTTAAACGTAAGCCATTATTTTATATCGTGTCTGGAGCGATTATTCGTCTTGTGGCTTCCCCCATTCGGAGAGAGCCTTGCTATGATCCGCTGTTCTTCAAGTTCTTTGCTTGTTGCCGGAAGGATTCCAGATACGAGCTTGCCTTTAAATGTCGACTACTTCTTAACCCAGCTACCGGATGCATTTTTTACGTAATGCCCCCGTGCTGCCTTTTCAATCGCCTTCTTTCCAGCCAAGAGCTCAACCACCTGCAACGAGGTGCCATTACGTTTCGCGATCAACTGGTAATGCTTCTTTCGGGCATCGTTTACTTTCGCGACAACAGCACGGGCATCTGCCGATGCCTTAACCACAGCAAGATAACCAGACGGCGTTTCACCCACTAAGCCCTGACTCTTCGCCGACTGTAGATCAATCGCCCATAGCGATGAAGAAAAACCCAACATGCCCGCCAAGCCCATGCCGAGTAACAATGTCCAGATTTGTTTAAACTGTTTACTTCGTATCATGATTCCCTCGTCAACCTAAAACAGGTTGCTGTCTTTCGAGAACAAGTCATCAAGATCTTTATCAACCTTGACCTTGATTTCGTGCTCAATTTTTACATTAAGATTGATCGTAATGGGTTTATCCGGCGCTTCGACTTTTACCGCACAGCCTGCAAACAAGATCGCTGCCGAACAGAGTATCGTTGTTAATAATTTTTTCATACCTACACCAGAGCCTACCTTACTAATATTTATAGTTTGAAGATAACACTCTATCTCCATCTCTCCTAGCATCATTATTTACCCGAGTGACGCTTTTGAACCTGCTCACCGATTTTCTCGCTGATCTCTCTTGCCAGCCGAAGGCTACGCAGTAACTCAAGGATATTGTCTTCAACATTCACATTTAGATGGACAGCTCTTCCACCCTCAAGTTCCGGATTGCTGCCTTTAAGACGCACTTCCAATTTCAGCAAACCATCAGGCGTATAGCCGGCGTCAGCTTCAAATAGATTGTAGTTGAAATCCTCCATTGCAGTGACCAACAACTTTAAACCGGCGTTAGACTCTGCCATACCCCGAACACTCTCCTTTGCTTCATACCGCAACTTGCCACCCGGTTTTCGTGCGACAAGTTGGCCATTCGTCATGACAATCCCGTCACGCGTCAGTATCAAAGGTAGTTCACCATCGATAATACCCGAGCCAAACAGCCCCTGCTGTTGTTCCAGCTTGAGTACCTCCTCCATATCCACACCGTTAACCTGCAAAGTAAATGGATTCTGCTCACTAGCAAGATCAAGTTCAATATGCTTACCAAGCATCTTACCGCCCAGAACATTCATCACCAGATCTGTCACCGTCACTTTGGGTTCACCGCCCTTGCGTAAAAACATGTCTACATGCAACGTTATGTCAGTGATGAGCGTACCAATATCAAGTTCTGCCAAGCTAAGCCCCTGCCGGGATGCTATGTGGAGTTGATCCCGTTCCTTCACATCCAACACCGCCGCCAACCCGGCAAAGGTGATCTCATCATGTGCCCCGCTCACATTCTGGATCGAGAGCGTCGCCTGCGATAATGGCAATAGCTCACCTTGCTGCCAGGACACCTCGCCATCCATCCCAATAATCCCGGTATTAAACAATAGTTTGGTAGGCCAGTCGCTATACGTGTCGGCAAACACGCTGCCATGCAGCTGCATGTCAACAGGCTCGAGTCGATAACCTGCCCGCCCCGCATTTTTTTTCATCTCATGCGTCGCATTAATATGTACAGTAGCCCCACCACGCGGCGCAACTAATGCCAGCTTGGCATGAATCTGTTCATTCGATGAATCGATACTACCGTGTACCCTGTCAAGTTTAAGCTGCTTATTCTTATCGAGGTCTATTAGCCACGTGGGTATATCGATGTCCATGCTTGTTGCCCATATACCGGCACTCCCCGTAAGCGATGTGAATGTCAGTCTGCCGTTTGAGGTGGCAACAGTATTTTTCCCGTTTTTAATTGAAGGTACGTTAAGTGCCAGCGTAAAGGATTCGCACGACCAGTCGCTACCCACAAACTGGTAACCACATTCTACTTGTTTCGTCAGTGTTGCTGCCGCTGATTTAATATGCGTTTCATCAAGCTGAATTTTCTTGAGTGATACCTGCCCCCCCTCGCCAATACGCCATTGCAACTGATCATTATTCAGCATCATCTCCAAGGGTGCGTCCATCATTAATTGCTTGCCAATATTTTCAAGTGTTGGGATCTGTAATGCCAATGTTCCCTTTGGCTGCCATGATGGACCGTTATTAAATGAGACAAGTAATGGCCCCTGCAAAACCAAACTACCGCTTGCACCGTTTGGAATCACATCCATTCCCCATCGCTGCAATTGTTGCTGTAGTGTTGCAACATCAATGTCGGTACCAACATCAGACAACAACTGATTATCGGTGGACGTCCACGGCCCCGAGGTTAACGCCAAATAGGTGAACGGTATTGTCGGCGTTCGCATGTCAGAAAAAACAAGTCGAGACATACCGGCGGGTGCCAGATTCAACTCAATGCGTTGCGTACCGTAGTCATGAGTCTGAACATCAAGACGCGCATTCGCCGATGCTGACGTGACATTTAACGAGCCATCGATCTCAATGTGTTGAGTTCGACTTTCTTCCTTCTTTAATTCCAGTATTAGAGATTCAACATTTAAATCATTAAAAGGGATGCTCGCGATCCAATCCTCCGGTGTGGGCATGCTACTCTCATGGTCACTCACATCACTACCCGGTATCGCCTCAATTAATACAGATACCTCGGGCACATTAATTTTATCCAAATGGCCAGTGACCAAATCCGATAAACGGTAAGACAAGTCGACATCACGCGATGAAAGGGTATAACGCCGAGCATTTTGTTCAAACACAAAACTCAGCTCACCGAGCTGCGTTGCCTCCAAACCGACATTCGCTAACTCAAGGCGGATCTGACTTGCCCCCAGTCTCTCAAATTTAGAGACAGCGACATGTTCCAGTATGGCAGGCAACCTCGCGAGCAAGATCAACACAACGATGCTGACCGCTAAAAAAACAAGAATAATAAAACGATGTCGAATCAAGATGGTTTCACTCTTTCAATATCTTAAAAGCATATTAGCAATTCTCATTATTAGCTGTATTTTTATATAAAAACATAAATGCGGAGAAGGAAAAAAGAGGAAAAAAGGGGTCAGTGACAAATGCATCTCATTCTCATTAGTAATAAACGCCTTCGTCTTCCCTAACCTTAGGCCTACCTCTTTTCGTATGACCTATCTTCCTGCCAAGTGCTATCTCTATCTGAGTCTTGAATCTATCATTGCCCAACGGCATTGAAAACTGTGCTGTCCTTCTAATCTTGCCGATTAAGTCGTCTTCTAACTCTATTTTGAATAAGGCATGATAATTATATTGGCGTTCCTTATCATCTAGCCCTAATGAAAGATAGATAGAGTGCGGCTTTAGCCAATCACTCTGCTCACCCTCTCCATTAAACCTATAACTACTCCATCGATAGTCAGCTGGATGAGCCACCATATTGGCACGCACAGGGTTAAGCTCTATATAGCGATAACACGCCAACAGATATTCTTCCGCATTAATGAGGCTGGACTTAAACCTACCCTCCCACAATGTGCCACTACGCCGGTAAGTGTGATTGATATACTGAACATATCGACGTCCAATGGATTGCATCACCCGCGTTATACCTACTTCATCATCAGGCTGCATCAACAAATGAACATGATTCGTCATCAGTATGTAAGCATGGACCACTACATGATAACGCTTGCACGCAGACTTTAAACATTCAAGATAAAATAGATAATCATCATCACAGTAAAAACAGACATTACGGTTATTACCGCGCTGAATGACATGGCAAGGTACACCAGGAATAAACATTCTTGGTTTTCTAGGCATCGCAAACTCCTTTTGCGTCGTCAGCACACATCCTTGGTGCTGCTATTAATGAACAATCAATCTACATCATAATGCAAATGATTATCGTTTGTCACTGACCCCTTTTACTTCAATATTAAGTAAAACTCACATTGGTAATTTCATAAAAACTAAACAAGTAATTTTTTTCACATAACTCATGAATTCTATTCATCAACATCACTGAAAAGAGAACGCGCACTAGCTGGCTTTGATATCTTCTCGGGAGTTATATCTTCTCCCCGCCATTCTTCTTCCCAGTCACATACCTTATTACGTAATTCAGTTACTGCCTGTTCAATTTGATCTTGTAATTCTGATATTTTATCTTGAATATCATCATCTTCAGACATAGTGTCTTCCATGTCTGATAGAAATCGATCAACCTCGTAAAAAACATCATCTGGGTCTACATCAAAATCTGATTCTTCTAGTATTGTTTCAATTCTATCTTCGATGTTTTCTTGTATCTCTGTGCGCAGCTGTATTACTAACGAAAAATATCTTGAAGCGGGTATTAACCCAAGCACATCATCATTATCCAAAATTGAGCAATCCAATTCCTCTAAAAGCTTTCGCTCAATATGTTCTGCTGCTTTATTCCTTAAATCAGCAGGAAGAAATCCATACTTATGTGCACGAGCTAATAAATGTATTTTATCATCCGAATTTAGTCGCCATGCAAATTCATTTGTGCGAGAAAGCACAGAAAGGTCTTGCTCTAAAAATGCTTTCAATACATTCTCCGAAGCTCGGGAATTTAGAAAGCCAAATAACATGCGATTAATATGTAATTCATTTACTGTTTCTAGTAGACGCTCCACAAGAAGATCACTTAATGACTCTGGCACAACTACAGCATCACGAATAGCTTTAGCTTTTTCGCACACAACATCTAATAAAATATTTTCTACATTCACACCACGCAAATAAAGTTCTATTAAGTCATTTCTTCTACCAAGAATTGAAGAAAGTGCATCAGATATAGTAGGATGAGAAAAAGACCAAAATCTTCCTGATTTTTCATGCTTTCTAACTATAAATGTATCATTGAGTTGCTCCAAGGCGTCTCCAATTTCTACTTGGCTTACCCCGAATTTATCACACACGCGAGACCAAGCCTCATGCTCTCTAGCATCCACTGATAACTTTGACTTATTTAGGAACACTAGCGTTAAAGCAGCACGTTGAGCATCATTTAGCTCCCCAATTGTCTCCTCAAGATATTCCATTGGCTCAGTTATAAATTTCTCTAGCCTCTGCAAAGATAGATCGAGGCCTGATGTGTAGCTTTTATTTCCGAGCCTTCTTGCGATTTCTGGCAAAAGATTAGTTTTCTTCGATAAATCATCAAGATATACCTTAACTTCTTTCTTCCACCGCGTTGTTTGGTCACCTGCTTTTATGTGATTATAAAGAATCTGGCTCCGTTCTTCTGGGCTCAACGAGCCCACATCAACAATAGCCGTATTGTTAGCAAGTAAAGGATGATTTCTTGTCGCCAACTTTTGTTTTGCTGCATTCCAAATATGACTACGAGATGTCAAAACAAAACGATTTCCGCGACTGATCGCGGTTTTTACTTTGCTCATAATCGATATCCATTGATCAACATAGTCTTCACGTAGTTGATTTGGACCAAATGCATCATCTATCCAATAAAATCCTCCAGGTTCATTAGGGTTCCAGTTATTCAACAATTCTTGTGGGCTATCCACTTGAAAGCATCGATGATTACCATCATCAAGCGCCGATGTCGCTAAGATTGCAGCAAGCATCGATTTACCAGCTGCTGGTGGGCCTAATAATAAAATGATCCCATGTTCTTTTAATACACGAACTGCTTGTCGGTGTGCTGTTGTTGGTACGTATACACTTAAAGCTGGAATAAGGTGGCCAAGTAATGCCTGAGTTTGTTCAGCACGACGCTCGTCGAGAATTGTTGAAAGGTCACCTAAACCATATACTCGTGGCACTAGTGCTCGCAACCTCGAACTCTCGCGAATCTTCTGTGAAATCCATTCTCGACCAAACACTTCTGCATTAATTACACCGAGCGAAATTAACTCTTTTCGAATATCTACAGCTACTGGCGCATCGACACCCATGTTAGTCATAAATATGTAGGTGTCCGCCTCTCCTTTTTCCACCAACTCTTTAATACTTTCCTTTTCACAAGAAAGATCACTAAGTTTAAGCCTTTTTTTGGAGTCAGATGTAAATTTACATTGGACTGTGCCTGTCCCGCTTATTTTTGAACTTTTTTTGAAGATGAAAACAGCATCTTGTCCACCATCTTGTGCTTCCCTATAAACAGAAACAGGCTTCTGCAATACTTCTTCGCAAACCTGTGCACAAAGATCCTGGAATGCTTTCCAGCCCAATGTATGCAGAGCTAAATCTACTAACTGACTTTGTGCCTGTGGTTTTGAACGATTCATAATATTTATTATTTTAAATAATGGCCCTTGTATAAAAGTTTATTTTATTGTTCAAAAATATGTTGAAATATTTCTTCAAGTTCTGTTGGGCGAGCCTCAGCTAATGGTAAAGATAAAGCCTTCGCAAGATTTTGACTAGTTACAGTTTGAATGACCTTCAATGCCCGCTCAGATTTTGAACAATTCAAAGTCACGTCATCCGGATAATATTCTTCAATGGCTCCTTTGCTTAAAATATAAATCCCTTCAGTTCTTAACATGTCAATAAGTGCTACCACATCTGTTTTAACCTCCGCGTCAGTGGATATCACTGTATATCTTGATTCATCTGCTTCCCATGCAAACAATTCATGTAATGTATCAATTTGCTCTGGTGTTGCCGTTTCAGCTTCCATAACTGCGTGGATAATGTCCTTAGCTGTCTCATACTTCTCAACCCATCTTGGGTTTTTAACAACTGCTTTAACTCGTTTACCTGTCAACACTGGCTCTATATTTAATTCAGTAACACGTTGATCTAGTCTTTGTACTACCCCCCCCCCTGAGTGTAACGGCTTCCTCAGATGCCCCCAAATGATTAAAATCCTTAACCAACACATCTAAATCACTTAATATTGATACCTTTAAACCAAATGATTCAAAAAACCTTCTAAACTTAGAAAAATTACCCTTGCCACCTACTTCCACTAAAGCAGTATTCTTGTCCTCAAATGTCCATTCAGGATTCAAAATTTTAGCAACGTGCCGAAAGAAAAACTCATCGGACTCGCCTTCATAAAGAACAATATGGCTACTAAAAAATGCAGCTTCAGAATGATCAAATTTTGCCATTCTAAACGTATTTAAATTTTCTTGATCAATCTCAAAATCTACAGGATATAATTTTCCAATTGGTTTTGGCTCAGCAGTTTCTTTTGCAACACGAACAAACTGAGCTGTCACTCCGGGCTCAAAAAACAAGGGGCTATGTGTGGTAATAACTGTTTGAAAACTTTCTGAAATAGTTGCCAAGGTACTAAAAAGAATACGTTGGGCTTTAGGATGCAGGTATAGCTCTGGTTCTTCAAACAAAAAGATCAACGGTTTATCCAAAACCACTTCTATACCCTCTTCCCCTTCTGTTTCCTGCTGATTAGCATTCCGTCTGGATAAAATATCAACATATGCTCTAAGTAAAGAAAAAGTTAGAGATCGTTTTACACCATCACCTTTATTCTCAATTAAATCTCTAGAACCATCATCTATATAAATTTTCGCAGTATTCAGTATTGTTTTTATTTCAGGCGGAGGGATTTCTAAATCCACTGTTACATTAGGAAAGTTTTCTGATAAAAAACCTTCAATTGTATTTTCTAATTCTATTACTTTTGGTAATCTCTCATCTTGCACATGACCATTATCATCAACAAATCTATTTAACCTCTTCTTTAGATCCAATAATGTATCATTAATATCTTGTAGGTCAGGATTAAGATCTTCCATTAATAACCCCATCAACCTTCCAAAACTTGTAGACTGTGTAGTTTTAAGATCATCCTCAAAGTTTTTTACCGCAGGTATATAAATCGGCTCTGGTATCAATGCTGAAATTGAGCTAGGTATACCCGATGGCAAAGTTATATCAGCATATTCAAACTGCTCGCCATCCAGCTCATTAATTTTATTCTTCAAGTATGCTTTTGTTTGTGCTGGTGATAAATTCTCAGGGAAATCATTAAGAAATTCTGCATAATGCGTTTCAACAACAGTATGAGCTTGTGCCGCAGACCTCATACCTCTAAAGTTTTCAGCAATATTCTCGTCTCGATACCGGGCTTCAGATGGCACTAACTTCGAAACCAGCAATTCCAAGCCATCCGAATTTATATACTTTGCTGTTAATGTTAATTCACCACCATATATGAGGGGTTCCATCTTCACTCTATGCTCAGGCTTCAATCTATTCAGATCACCTTGCGCTACATCTTCAAATTTCAACTTGAAGACAACAGGGTTATCTTCATCATAAAACATAGATGAGGGAATAGATTTTGGTCTATTTAACGCATATACAAGAGCCTGCAAAACAGTAGATTTACCTGCATTGTTTTCACCAACCAAACATGAAAAACTCTTTGGCTTAAAAGTCTCGCTATTTAATCCTTTAAAATTACTTATCTCTATTTCACTAAGCCGCATGACGTGACTTCCCTGTAGATTCGAAAACTAAAATTGTAAGATTCACACGTTTATAGTTTTGAATGACCCAGCCAGTGGCCTCGAAGTTTTCATCGATAGTTATTCGTTTTTTTTCTTCAGGCTTAATGTCTGCTGGCACCACTTTTTTATTATTCCCTTAATCAGGCATTGCCATAATGATGTTATGAACAGCACATGAGTAGGTTATTCTTAAAATTGTTGCGCTGATACAAGTTCGATTTACTATAACCGTTTCTAACCATAAGTTATATAAGGGTTTATATAGGAAATCAGCATTAAGCGACTAAAGACAGGCCTTGGCAGAAGAAAGATTTTTGTGAAAAATTATAACTGTGAGTAAACACTGTTACTTTTTAGAAAGTATACCCCGCATAAAAAAAGGCTTACGCAAAATACGTAAGCCTTTGATTGTATGGCGCGCCTGGAGCGATTCGAACGCCCGACCGCCTGGTTCGTAGCCAGGTACTCTATCCAGCTGAGCTACAGGCGCTTTAAGAGGCGAGCATTATCCTTGGAATGGGTGAGCTCGTCAAGATAAGTTATGGCTAATGTAGTGTAAAAAGTGGTGATAAATAAACTACATGCCTGTTTATGGTCGCGAGGGATTGTCGTCGCCTTTGGCTCCGACCAAACCAGTTCCACTGGTTTGTCGAACCGGCTTTTTATTTTTTATCGAGGGTTCGAAGTCCTAACTAACTACCCGACAAACAAAAAAAGCCCCCATAAAGGGGGCTTTTTTTGTTTGTATGGCGGAGAGCGAGGGATTCGAACCCTCGATAGGGATAAACCTATACACCCTTAGCAGGGGCGCGCCTTCAGCCGCTCGGCCAGCTCTCCAAAATTTTTATTCACTATTTGCCGGTAACCGGTCTACAGCGAGGCGCTATTATATAGATAACTACGCCCAGCAAAAAGCCCTAAACAACAATTGTTTAGGGCTTTTTTTTACTGTCCTGTTTAATTTCACCCCGCGTTCATGCAAGGTTGTCTAAAAACTGTCCAGATTTTACTACTTGAGGTGTGAAAAGTTATTCACCAACCGCTTCCGGTTCCTCTTTTTCTTTCTGAATACGATCGTAAATTTCTTCACGATGTACGCTGACATCTTTCGGCGCATTAACACCAATACGTACTTGGTTTCCCTTAACACCAAGCACAGTGACAGTGACTTCGTCACC
>Ga0316207_10004313_pt1 | contig 12425 bp, 11 predicted proteins | sample 6weekpyrite_MG_FD_204943 | JGI IMG/M metagenome (GOLD analysis project Ga0316207, IMG submission 204943) | Microbial mat bacterial communities from mineral coupon in-situ incubated in ocean water Damariscotta River, Maine, United States -... | ecosystem: Environmental > Aquatic > Marine >... | reverse complement strand
AGTCGGCGATCATGGCCAGACTGAAACAACTTTGACCGGCAATACCTTGGTGGCATGAGAGGCTGGTGGCCAGTTTCTGGCCATTGGCATTGACCAGGTTATAGAGTGGTAGGTGATCAGGGCAGCCTTCAATATTTTTCCATTCAAACTGTTCACGGCTGATGGCGGCCTTGAACTCATCAAAGGAGTTGGGATTACGGACCAGGGCATACAGCCCTGGTTTTAGGCCTTCGACTCGATGCACAAACAGCACCAGGTTGATATTGTCTTGCCAGGGTGTGCTATCCCACGGTGTCATGTCATGACGCGGCAGTGTCATGTCGAGGATTCGATAAAAGGCTGCGCTAGTAATATGGGTTTCACCATCAAAGGCCTGGGCGCTACGGCGACGGCGGATGAGCGTGCTGGCTTGAAGTTGGCATGGGCTGTTGAGTGGGGTGGGGAAGTTATAGTGCTTTGCGCTGTGATTTTCGGTGACTGGTTTTTCGGCTGCCGTTGTTACCTCATCAATGATGGGCCATTGATACATGTGTCGTTCTGACAGGCTATTGGCTTGGCCTTGCCATACACCTGCGTGAGTCGCTTCATGTAGTTTGTTGAGATCAATCTCTATGGCTTGAGAGGTGGTTCTGATTTGTATCAAGACATCGGCATGTTCTGCCTCGGCTTTGGCAAAGTCTTCGCTGCGATTGATGCCGAGCAGACTGGCTATTTCTGCATCACTGCTTTGATCCAGTATCTTAGCTTGCCAACCAAGGGCAGCGGCGGCATAACGCAGGCAGGCGATGGCGTGGCCGGTATCTAGCTGACAATATCGATAGGCGCGTTCGCCGTACTTCCATGCTTCACGCCATTGGATGGAGCTAAGGCCTATTAATAGGGTGTTGTCAGGCAGTTCGTCGTGTTCAAGGCGACAACGCTGTTCCAGTTGGTGGTCGCGACTGAGGTAGTGATAGAGACCGTTGTCGAGTCCATCGACCTGATTGCTGATCACATAGGCCTCTTCAGCATGCAGGTTGCCGCTGGAGGGGTTACAACGCAATGGCCATTTGGCATCGCCATATTGTTTCCAGGCACTGAGACCGAACGAGATTTCCAGCAGACAGGCGATGTTGGCCAGTGTTAGTGCTTGCGGTTTTATTTTGTCTGGCTGGGTTAGGTCTGTATAGAGTGGTTTCAGGTCATCGGCCATTAGCGGCAGGTCGATCTTTGTCGCGCCATCATACCAACGAAAGGCCTCGGGTTGATCGTCCCAGTCCAGTGCCTCTGGCCCTGCTGCATAGTGCTGCAGGGTGTGTTTGGTTGTATCGTGATAGTGCTTAATAGCGGCGCTTTTCGAGTTCTGGTCAGTCATGGTTTTTCCCTGCTTAGTTTTCATGATTCTGTGTCGGTCGCCTATGCAACAAAAAAACCTGGTGAGTGTTGTTTACAACATGATTTTTGTTGCCTTAAAAATACTAACACCCGGTGGATCAGTAGTTTATGTCAGGTTTGTTTTATTGGTATAGGTTTTGCAATTTTGTTGAAAACAAGATTGCAAGTCACTTGCCAATAGAGGATTGCCCGTTGATGTTAGCTTGTTTGACCTTCTAAATACGGGGAAGGATGAATTGCTTGGCAGCGTCTTGAGCGTTGAAACCACGACTTACAATGGCAGAGGGTTTTCGAGCTGCCTTAATCACTAATATTGTCTACATTGTCTACATTGTTGGTGGATGATGATTATCAAAATGAATATATACTTTATCCATTTATTATAACTTTCAGTAAGTTACTGATTGTTTAATCTCTTGGCATGGGGTTTGCTCTTAGCTAAGCAGAGCTCACAAAAATGTTGAAGCTCACTAAGCTAAAACTCACTGGAGGTTAAAGCTATGGATACTACACTTAATAGCAATGTAAATTTTTTTGAAGTGGTTGGACGGATACTGGTTGGTATTGCTTTGTTAGCCAGCGTCATTTTTAATGCTGGGGTTCCTGTTTGGTTTGCCTTGCTTGCCATCTACCCAGTCATGACAGCAATCATTGCATGGGATCCAATTTATGCTGTTGCGTCAAAGGTGATTGCATTTTTTGAGTCACATCACTTTGGTCATAAAGGACCAATGGCAGTCTAACTTCCAACCGTCTGACTCAGTGCGTTGTAAACGTGCTGAGTCAGATAACTAATGTTGTTTACCCGTTATAAAATTCCTTCGAATCAACCATGCATGCACAGAGAAGGTGCGTTTATTGCCCTTTGTGCTGTGTTTGGGACCTCTTAAATTATTTTATTTGAAATTTTTCAAATAAAATCATCCTGTTATGAATTGTCATACTGGCATAACAATTGCCAGATTATTCTATGTAGCATGCACACGTTAATCTTGATTGAACTGTGGCATACACATAAACAGTTATGTAATTAAATGTTTTCTCAATCAGAAGAAAAAGGAGGGCTGACTGTGGCTGTAAACCTTCAGCATCACTTTTCTAATGAGGCAGCTGAAGTATTGCTTGAAGCCTCGCAACTATTGGGGAAGTCACTGGACCCTGATGTCACCATTGGAGCGATTTTAAAATTGATATCGGTGCGCCTGCAGTTACACAAAGGCCGCGTGATACTCCCTGCCGCTAATAGTGAAGAGCTAAAGATTCGTTACTTTATTGATTTAAACAATGAAGAGCGTAAGCATGCCGTTTATGTGCCCGGCGAAGGTGTCACAGGTCGGGTGGTGTTAACGGGTCAAATAGCCTTAATCCCTGATGTTACAAAAGAGCCGCTTTATCTGGCTCGAATTACTGACTTATCCATAGTCCCAGATAAAAGGCTCGCCTATATTGCTGTGCCCATCCTGCAAGATGATGTTCCTATCGGCGTGCTCGCTGTGCAGTCAAATCGCCCAGCTGGCTATGTCTTCGATCAGGATTTATATGTCTTACAGATACTCGCGGCCATGATCGGTCAGCTGTCTCGAATCAATGACTTGGTTAATGACCACACCAAACAGGTAATTAAAAAAAATAATGCTATCAGAGACAGGTTCAATGAAAAGGGCACTGTATACGGCATACTCGGCGAGAGTGAAGCACTGCGTATTTCCGTGAATAAGGCGCTACGGGCTGCTGAGTCTGATGCTACAGTTATGTTGGTCGGTGAGTCGGGCTCAGGCAAAGAACGTTTTGCCCGTATGATTCATCTCGCTGGTACACGTCGTGATCAACCCTTTGTCTGCATTAACTGTGCGGCCATACCCGCCCAGTTGTTGGAGTCTGAATTATTTGGCCATGAAAAAGGCAGCTTTACAGGTGCTGATAGTTCTCGACTTGGAAAATTTGAACTAGCGGCCAATGGTACTTTGTTTCTGGATGAGATTGGTGACATGAGTCTGGATCTACAAGCAAAAGTATTACGTGTTATGCAGGACAAAGTGGTACAGCGCATCGGCGCACAGAAAGAGATTCAAGTTAATACCCGTATCATCACAGCGACCAATAAAAATCTACATCAGGCCGTCAACCAAGGCGACTTTCGCATGGATCTGTATTACCGCATCAATGTCATTCGAATTGAGCTGCCGCCACTCCGTGCACGGCATGGCGATATTCGTCTTTTGGCGTCGTATTTCTTGATTAGAGAAAACCAACGACACGGACGTAATGTTGTTATTGAGCCTGATGGTTTCTCCATCATGGAAAAATATGACTGGCCAGGAAATGTACGCCAGTTGGAAAACATTATTGCCCGTACCGTCATCATGTCTGACACCAGCAGCATTACCAGAAAATACATCCAGGATATTTTGAGTGAAGAGGCTAATATCAATATAGATATACCACCACTTAACATTAAGGAACACCAGCCTATTAGTGACAGGCCTTATACCCGTGTCAATGGCGATGAACGTCTGAGTATCGAAAGCGCCTTAAACCTGAGCAGTGGTAATAAGACGTTAGCGGCTAAGCATTTAGGTTTAACAGTCCGACAGCTTTATTACCGTATGAAGAAATTAGATATTCCACTCTAACCCAGTAAGCGTTTACTGGGCTTCTGTTTTATTCGTTTGGTACAAGCTTTATACAGAATGGGGGGAAGCTATCGGCCGCCAGCGGTGCGTTACTTCTAACTACGCCATCACACTTATAAAAAGCTATCTACCCAATCAGCCCTTCTAAGCCTGTACCTATGGCCATTGCTAGGCGTGCATTAATTTGAATTTTGTTGTTATGTCGCTTATGCGACAAATCCCTCAAGACGTATTGTTTGTAACATGGTGTTTTGTCGTGTTGCGAATATCAATATAAGTTGAATCAGTAAGTTATGCGGTGTTAGGTCTGTTGGCATAGGCATTGCAAATATTCATGTAAACAAGATAGCAAGTGACTTGCCAACGGAGGATTGAACGATGTTAACACTGACAGAAACTGCTCAGGCAGCGGTACAAAAATTTATTGATAGTTCCGAAACACCCGTTGCTGGTTTGCGGGTAATGGTCACCGGTGGCGGTTGTTCTGGCATGCAGTATGGCATGCGCCTGGAAGAGGCTGTGGTTGATACGGATCAGGTGGTTGAGTGTGGTGCTGTCAATGTTCTGGTTGACCCCAGCAGTGCAGAGATGCTGAAAGATGTAACTGTTGATTACGTCTCGACCATGGAGAGCAGCGGTTTCAAATTTGAGAACCCTAATGCCACCGCCAGCTGTGGTTGTGGCAGTTCTTTTTCTTGCGGTTAATCGCAGACGGATATTTATCAGGCAACAGCTATTATTAAAAACGACTACGGAGCCAACCATGTGGGAATACAGTGACAAAGTTAAAGAACATTTTTTCGACCCCAAAAATGCTGGTGCCATTGAGGGTGCCAATGCCATTGGTGAAGTTGGCTCGATATCTTGTGGCGACGCGCTGCGTTTGACCCTTAAGGTCAACGAAGCAGACGATGTCATTTTGGATGCCGGTTTTCAGACCTTTGGTTGTGGTTCGGCCATCGCATCATCTTCGGCCCTTACCGAAATGGTTAAGGGAATGACTGTCGATAAGGCGCTTGAGGTTTCCAATCAGGATATCGCCGATTTTCTTGGTGGCTTGCCACCAGAAAAGATGCACTGTTCAGTCATGGGTAAAGAGGCGCTGGAAGCAGCGGTTGCCAATTATCGTGGTGAAGAGAGGCTTGATGATCATGAAGAGGGCGAGCTGGTTTGCAAGTGTTTTGGTATTGAAGCGCCAATGATTGAAGAGCAGGTGCGTGTGAATCGGTTGACCTCGGTCGAAGACGTGACCAACTTCACCAAAGCGGGTGGCGGTTGTTCAACATGCCACGAGAAGATTGAAGAGGTCATAGCCAAGACCTGGGAAGCTATGGGCGAACCGATGCCGTTAGCAGCAAGCACATCTGAACCTGATGAAGACCTGGTGCCACTGGTTGTCGCGACCGGCGTTAAGGGTAAGTTGACCATGGTTCAGAAGATCAAAGTGATCGAGCAGGTACTGGACGATGTTCGCCCCACGCTGAAAGCCGATGGTGGTGACGCAGAACTGGTCGATGTGGATGGCAAGATTATTTTCGTTAAGCTGAGCGGCGCCTGTTCTGGTTGCAAGCTTGCCTCTGCTACTTTGGGCGGCGTACAGCAAAAGATGATTGAGGCACTGGGTGAATTCGTCAAAGTGCTTCCCGATACTGAAATGGCTAAGCTTCAAGCGCAGGGGTAATGACTATGCAAGGTATTTATTTAGACAATAACGCTACCACCAAGGTTGATGAGGCCATCCTCGCCGAGATGATGCCATTTTTCACTGAGTATTATGGCAATCCATCATCCATACACCAGTTCGGTGAGCGTGTCGGTCATTCATTGAAAAAGGCGCGTAAGCAGGTGCAGGCTTTGATTGGCGCCGAGCACGATCACGAAGTAGTGTTTACCTCTTGTGGTACGGAATCTGATTCAACTGCCATTCTTTCGGCGCTAAAGGCACAACCTGATCGTAAAGAGATCATCACTACAACGGTTGAACATCCTGCGATTCTGACTCTGTGTGAATTTTTGGAAAAGGACGGCTATGTTGTTCATCGTTTGAAAGTGGATACAAAAGGTCGTTTGAATCTGGATGACTATAAAAAAGTCTTGTCTGACAATGTAGCAATCGTCTCGGTAATGTGGGCCAATAATGAAACAGGGACTATTTTCCCTGTTGAAGAGATGGCAGAGCTGGCCAATGCTGCCGGGGTGATGTTTCATACCGATGCAGTACAAGCGGTGGGCAAACTGCCGATTGATCTGAAGAATACCAAGATTGATATGTTGTCGTTGTCGGGCCACAAACTGCATGCCCCCAAGGGAATTGGTGCACTTTACGTGCGTCGCGGTTTGCGTTTCCGTCCATTGTTACGTGGCGGTCATCAGGAACGTGGTCGTCGTGCCGGGACTGAAAATGCAGCCAGTGTAGTTGCCTTGGGCATGGCTTGTGAGCAAGCCATGCAACAAATGGAATATGAAAACACCACTGTGAAGGCGTTGCGTGATCGACTTGAGCAGGGCATTCTTGCGGCGGTGCCTAGTTGCTTTGTTACCGGTGATCCGGATAACCGTTTGCCTAATACTGCCAATATTGCCTTTGAATATATTGAGGGTGAAGCGATTCTGATGTTGTTGAATAAAGAAGGGATTGCCGCTTCCAGTGGTTCGGCCTGTACCTCTGGTTCTCTCGAACCTTCACATGTGATGCGTGCAATGGATATTCCTTATACGGCTGCACATGGCACGGTCCGTTTTTCATTGTCACGTTATAACACCGAGGCAGAGATCGATAAGGTGATTGCAGCAGTGCCACCGATCATGGCACGTCTGCGTAAGCTTTCACCTTACTGGAGTGAGCAAGGCCCGGTGTGCGAGCCAGAGAAGACCTTCCAGCCTGTCTATGCATAGTATTTTTTAGCAGTACCTCTGTAGTTGTTGTTTCTTCCTGCTTTGCCCGCGCTCTAACCGCGGGCTTTTTTTTGCACAACATATAGTGTGATTTGTCTGTAGCGTTTGCGACAACTGTTCTGCTTTTGTCTTTTATAAATGTCTGTTTTGTTGTTTCTGTGTTTGTAACTTATTGATGTTATATGGTTTTGTTAAATGGCACGGCTGTTGCAATTACTAATAACAAGATGTCAAAGAGTACAACAGCATGACTGATAGCAAACGCCACATAGTGATTGATGACACCACTCTACGTGATGGTGAGCAGTCTGCTGGTGTGGTATTTAGCCTGGCTGAAAAACTCGCCATAGCTCAATGTCTTGATCAGATAGGAGTGCCGGAGCTGGAAGTGGGAATTCCGGCAATGGGTGATGACGAGCGTGAAAGCATACGTGCTGTCAGTGATCTGAATTTGAATGCGCGTCTATTGGTCTGGAGTCGCATGCGTGAAGACGATATCAATCTCTGTGCTGATTTAGGAGTGGATATGGTCGATGTCTCCGTGCCTCTCTCTGATCAACAACTTGAATGTAAGCTTGGGCGAAGTCGTGGCTGGGTATTGAGTTCGATCCAGTATCACGTTGAAAAAGCAATCGACATGGGGCTGGAAGTTTGCATTGGTGGTGAAGACTCATCCCGTGCGGATCTGGATTTTATTCTGCGAGTGATTGAGGTAGCAGAATCTGCTGGTGCCAAACGTTTTCGCTTTGCCGATACCCTGGGCATCATGGAACCGTTTGGAGTGATGAAGCGTTTTGCCAGTATTAGTCAATCCACTAACCTGCAAATTGAAATGCATGCACATGATGATTTTGGTTTGGCAACGGCCAATACTCTGGCGGCGGCTGCCGCAGGTGCAACACATGTGAATACTACTGTTAATGGCCTGGGCGAACGTGCCGGTAATGCTGCCATGGAAGAGGTGGTGTTGGGCCTGAAACACCTATACAACATCGAAACCGGCCTTGATCTCAAACAACTAGCTGATGTCTCTCGCATGGTCGAACTTGCCTCGGGGCGACCTACTGCCTGGCAAAAGAGCATTGTTGGTGAGGGTGTATTTACCCATGAGTCTGGTATTCATGTGGATGGATTGTTGAAAGATCCGGCCAATTATCAGGGCGTTGATCCTGCCGAGATAGGCCGTGTGCATACCCTGGTGCTAGGTAAACACTCTGGTGCCAGTGGTGTCATGCTGGCCTTTGAACAGATTGGTATCAATATAAACCGTGCTGAAGCGACATTGTTATTGCCACGAGTACGTGAACTTGTGATCTGTAATAAACGCGCGCCCAGCGCATCTGAGCTGGAGTTGATGCTTCAGGACTTCAATCAGCTGAACAAATTTCTTCCCTTAATTACGGCAAGCAATGTTGAAGCCAGTCTGAGTGTTGGAGGTTAGAGAGATGGAGGTAATAATGAGTGAGTCTGAATCTAAATCCAAGCAGCCATCATTGTGGGCGCTGATGCGCGAAGATGTCTCATGTGTCTTTAAACGTGATCCAGCTGCTCGCACCACCTTCGAAGTGTTGACCACCTATCCTGGCGTCCATGCGATCCTGATGCAGCGGCTGGCACATAGTTTATGGTGCCGTGGTTGGCATTATGCCGGCCGATTAATCGCTTATCTTGTTCGAATATTTACCAATATTGATATTCATCCTGGGGCAACTATCGGGCGCCGATTTTTTATTGATCATGGTGCGGGAGTGGTCATTGGTGAAACTGCTGTGATTGGAGATGACGTGACAATTTATCATGGTGTCACCCTGGGAGGCACGACCTGGAACAAGGGCAAACGACATCCTACCTTGGGTAACGGAGTCATGATTGGTGCTGGTGCCAAGGTCTTGGGCGCCATCACTCTGGGTGATGGTGCACGGGTGGGGGCAAACTCGGTGGTGGTTAACAATGTGCCTGCTGCGCGCAGTGTGGTTGGCATCCCTGGTCGTATTGTTCAGCTGGAAGATATGGCGGAAGACAATATTTATGGCATTGATCTCAATCATCACCTGATTCCTGACCCGGTTGGCAAGGCAATTACCTGTCTGCTGGATCGTCTGCAACAACTTGAGAGTCAGTTGCATGCTTCGGGCTATTGCAATATGGCAGATGGCAGTTGTGAGGCAGACGACGTTTGTCACCCAAAAAAGCAGAGCAATATCACCCTGAAAGAGATGGTAAACGGAAAATGAATACGGACTTTCTTGATTTTGATGTTGACGATATGTATTTCGATACGCCTATGCCTGAACAGGTAGAGCAATTGATCGATGCTGCAGCTGAACATTATGGTGAAGAAATGGCTGAGTTGTTGCTACTGCGTGCCTATTTGTTAGCACCTGAGCATCTTTCCACCATGGTGGCCTTGTATCGCTATTACTACTATCAGCACCGTCTTGGTGATGCCCTGACAGTGGTTAAGAATGCGATTCGTATATCGGCACGTGAACTCCACCTGGTTGATGACTGGCGCCTGGTGACGCCGATTGAGGTGGCTGCTGGCGCATATAAGTCGGTTGGATTGGTGAGATTTTACCTATTGGCCTTGAAGGCGGCTGGTTTTGTCATGGTGCGTATGGGTGACGTGGACACGGGGGCTGATGCATTGCGTAAAGTGATTGAACATGATCCCAAGGATCGACTTATGACCAAGGATTTGTTGGAGGTGATCTTGAGTTACACCTATGCCAACGAAAATGAAAATGTAGTTCGGTTCGCTGCGGGTTAACAGAAAAACTAAGAGGTTACGATGATGAATGCTATGAATATCGATGCTGACTTTGATATTGACGATGATATGGAAGATCTTGTTTCGGCAGAGGACTTTCTCAACTATTTTGATGTTTCATTTGATGAAACCACTGTCAATGTTTATCGGTTGCATATTTTGCAGCGATATCACGACTATCTATCTCAGGCTGAATTGTCTGAAAATCAGACAGAGCGCACTGAGCAATACAAACAGATTTTGATTCAGGCCTATGAATCTTTTATCGATTCAGATGCTCAGACGGAAAAGGTGTTGAAAATTTATAAGAACCTTGGTCCTCAGTCGACATTTGTTTCCATGGATCAGGTTTTCAAATAGTCACTTAATCCAGGAGAGTGCCTTATGCAGCCACAATATGAATACGGACAGGAAGTAAGAGTCACACGTAATGTGCGTAACGATGGCACTTATGCAGGTCTGGAGATTGGTGATCACCTGGTCAAGCGAGGTAGTACCGGTTTTGTGACCTCCATTGGCACCTTTCTGCAGGATCAGATTATCTATGGCGTCCATTTTCTTGAGGACGACAAGTTGGTTGGTTGTCGTGAGGAGGAGTTGCTTTTAGCCTCTGAGCCATGGGTGCCAACCAAGTTTGAGTTTCGTGACAAGGTGATATCAACCATTTCTCTTTCAGTTGAACGTGAGGTGATTGTTAAACCCGGCGATGCGGCTGAAATTCTGAAGGTATTACGTAACCATCCAGATGGTGTTCATTATCATGCCCGCTTTCCTGGGCGTACTTTGCTGGTGCCGGAACATTCGCTGGCGTTTAACCCTGAATACCAGAATAAAGAAGAACCCAAGGTAGGGCAGCCATCATGAGTGCAAAACCACGTATGAATCAATATGAGCCTTCTAGCAGTGATAGCTACGATGCCTATTTGCAGGTACGTACAGCGCTGTTTCATTTTGGTCGTTTTCCTTCTGAGCTTGAAAATGATTCTGAACGTAACAAACTGGCGGATGAGGTATTGAAACAGGGTGCTATAAATCGTTCAGTACAGTCATCGCCAGAGTATTCGCAAATGCTGGTGCCTGAACAGGAACTGGAGCAAGCACTCAAGGAAATTTATGAACAGATTCCTGAAGAAACCGATTTGGACGCCCTGCTATTGGGCAATGGTTTAAGCCATTCAAGCCTGCGTGAGGCGATTGAGCTCGATTTGCGGGTTGCCGCAGTGCTTAATTATATTGCCGAGCAACAGCCGGAAGTGAATGAGATGGATGCTGAGATTTTTTATCAGTTGCATACAGATCGATTTGTGATCCCTGAACAACGTACGGCCCGACATATCCTGGTGACTATTAACGATGACTATGCAGAAAATAGTCGTGAAGCTGCGTTGGCGCGGATAAAGAAGGCGCAAAAAGAGTTGCTTAAAAAACCTTTCAAGTTTGAAAAACTGGCTAGATCTACCTCTGAATGTCCCACGGCAATGGAAGGTGGCTTATTGGGAACTGTTTCTGCGGGACAACTATACCCTGAAGTTGACGCGGCTCTGTTTGAGATGAAAGAGGGTGCGATTAGCGATGTTATTGAGTCGCCGCTGGGGTTCCATGTACTGAAATGTGAAGCCATTATGTCGCAAAGCAAGCCTGAGTTTGAAGAGGTTAGGGAAAAGGTAAAAAATGCATTGCGAAAACGTAATCAGCGTGTGGCGCAGCGTCAATGGTTACAGCAACGGATGAAAGCCAGTTCCAGTAATTAAAAATTATTCGGCCCGAAATTGAGGATTGAGAATGTCTGACTCTGAGAATATCAATTGTTCCTTCTGTGGCGAACCTCAAGGGGTGGATCTCCCCATGATTGCTGGCATGAATGGCTATATCTGCCCGGCCTGCGTCAAACTAGCCAATCAGGTGGTGTCGAGCTGGAGCAAAAACAAGTCGCGCAATCGTTTGCCAAAAAATCTGCTTAAGCCAACGGAATTGAAACAGCTGCTAGATGATTATGTTATTGGTCAGGATTTCGCTAAGGAAACGCTTTCAGTCGCTGTTTATAACCACTTTAAACGTCTTTCGTCTGAGTCAAGCAGTGATCAGGAGATTGCTCATAGTTCAAATGATGTTGAGGTGGAAAAATCCAATGTCCTGATGGTGGGGCCGACAGGTTCTGGTAAGACACTTGTCATTCGCACCCTGGCTAGAATTCTTGAAATTCCACTTGTGATAGCTGATGCCACTTCACTGACTCAGGCTGGATATGTTGGTGAAGATGTAGAAACTGTTATCACTCGTCTGGTTGATGCCGCCGATGGTAATGTTGCTTTGGCAGAGTGGGGCATCGTCTATCTGGATGAAATCGACAAGATTGCCCGTAAGGGTGAATCCAATGCAGGCGTCCGCGACGTTTCCGGTGAAGGTGTGCAGCAGGCACTTTTGAAAATGGTCGAGGGCTCCGAGATCAAACTGCCTAATAAGGGTGTTCGTGGTCGTGAGGATAGTGCCAGCGCTGTCATTAAAACCGACAATATTCTTTTCATTGCTGGTGGCGCCTTTGCCGGTATCGAAGATCTGATCAAAGAACGCATGAACAAGGGCAAGGTAAAGCTAGGCTTTCATGCTGATTTTAGTCAAGCCGATGAGCAAGAAAACGAAGCCAGTCGTAAGGATATTGTTGCCAGTTTGGTTACTGATGACCTGCGTCAGTTTGGTTTGATCCCGGAGTTTATTGGCCGTTTCCATGTGCTGGCAATGTTGAATAAACCCAG
>Ga0316207_10004312_pt1 | contig 12426 bp, 9 predicted proteins | sample 6weekpyrite_MG_FD_204943 | JGI IMG/M metagenome (GOLD analysis project Ga0316207, IMG submission 204943) | Microbial mat bacterial communities from mineral coupon in-situ incubated in ocean water Damariscotta River, Maine, United States -... | ecosystem: Environmental > Aquatic > Marine >... | reverse complement strand
CTTCCAGAGACTTGAGCGGGATATTCTGCACCTCATCAACCACAAGCAGCACACGCTTACCAGCACGCGTCTGTTTCACAAAAAAGGCTTCCAATGCTTTCAATAACGATGTTTTATCCAAATCTTCGTGGCGTAGACCAAACGCAGAAGAGACCATACGCAACATATCATCCGCCTCTAGTTGCGTTGTTACAATTTTAGCCGCAACAAGATTATCTTCTAAAAGGTGGTCGAACATATTTTGCACCAACGTCGTCTTGCCAGTGCCTATATCACCCATAATCACGATAAAACCTTCACCTTGCGTAATACCATAACGCAAGTAAGACATAGCACGCTTATGTCCACGGCTGTTGTAAAAAAAGCGCGCGTCAGGGCTTAACTGAAACGGCTTGGCATGGAGTTTGTAAAATGATTCGTACATTAGTCAGCCATTATAGTTTTAGTCTAAAAGCTAAAACAAATTTATGATAAAAAAGAGCGAAATTGCTTACGAGGATTACCCTGCCCTCCCGAACTGAACATTAATAATTATCTTGACGGTTCTTCAAAGAAAAAAGAACTTGAACCTCACCCCCAGCTCATTTTCATCATACATGCCATCAATGTCCGGCGAGTCACTCTTTATATACTTGTAAGAAACAACGCTACTTAAGCGTGCCCCCCATTTATTTTCCAATTGCAGCGTAACAATGGAGAAATCACTCTCCAGATTTCGCTGAAAAAACTGTTGTCGTTTATTTTCAAGTTTCAGAGTAGCCTCACCATTACTTCCCAACGCCCTTATGAAACTCAATTCACCGCCATAACTTCTTTCTTCACTCAATATCAAATAAAAAGTTCGACTTGTACGGTAGAGGCCTAGCTTTAGGCTATTTCTGCCCTGAGATACATCAAGATTAATTCTTGTTTTCTCTCGAACAATCAACTCAGAATCCTGCACTGTCACCTCATCCCCAAGCGTATCGAATTTACGATTCTGCTGATCCACTACTCCAGCTCTAAATTGAGCAGCAGAAATAGCAACTTCATCATGAACAATCCAGAGGCTAGCCTTACTCAAATTGGCCCTCAACTCAAAGGAATATGTCGAACCAAAAAAGCGCTCCCCGTATCTACCTTCAATTAAAAGGTTTTTATTTGGACTTAAAGCAAGCCCTGCCAACCAAAAATCAACCTCATCTTTTTGCTCACCACCACCTTCTAAATCAGATATCCAGACTTCTCGCCCACCATCCGCCAGTAATTTAAGCCATGGCCTAATCGAATATTTGGTATACAAGCCCACTCTCCGTGATTCTGAGTCAAAGGAACTATCAAGGTTATCCTTCTCATTAACAAACTCACCCCTCCACTCAAATAAATCAAACCCTGGTCTACTGCCAACAAACATGGAGACTATTTCAGCACTTCTATCGGACACCTGATCCGAATCGAATTCAATTCTGTTATGAAAATAACGGGCTTCTGCAACAACTGATCGAGATAATGAACTTCGCAAATAAGGGCTCAAGCGCACTGTTGTCACATCGGTTCGATTCCTGCTTGTCGCAAAACTATTAAACGTTTGAGGGCCTGCACGATCAATGTATTCCTGAGACAGAGACGCTCCCGCATCAAGAAACAAAACCCCCTTCTTTAGTTCAGCAGCCATTGAGGAATTCAGCTCATGAAAAACATCATCATCCTGAACAATATTGCGATCATAATAATTAGCTTCCAGACGATAATTTAGATCGAGTACGACTTTCCGCCCTACCCCGTGAAAATATAGCTCAGGGGCAATCTGGGTCACTAACTCCTCTTGAGCGTCTGAAGAAGAAGGCGCAGAGGTGGCATTATCGGTATACAGTTCAGATACATTTAGAATCCCAGTTTTCGTCCATACAGCCGAATACACACTCGTACTAAGGATGCAAAATCCAGTCAATAAAAGTATTTTGATTGTTTGAAGCATACCGCCCCTTGAACGAACACAGAGAGGAGGCATAACTAACCTTCCGAAGCAGGTGCACCATAGGAATATAATCGCGAACCGGTTCGAGATTTATTCAACACCAGGCCTATCGTTTTAGACTGGTCAAGCAAACCAATTGCATCCTTTATATCCAGCTGTTTACTTCCAGACTCGACAACCATCACAATTTGCCCATCCATACCAGCTAGAACAACCGACTCTGAAGTCATTAATAATGGAGGCAAATCCATCACCACAATTCGATCATAATATCGCGCTGAGATTTCTTTCATTAAACCTTGCATGTTTGCGCTAGAAAACAACTCTGATGATGCTCTACCATATTTACCAGCAGGTAGAATCTTAAAATTACTCAATTCAGTGTTGTATATAACATCAGATAGTTCGCCCACCTCACCTAACAAATAATCCACCATTCCGGGCTTATCATCAATCGCAAACACCTTACTAAGCGCAGACCTCTCAGTATCGGCATCGACTAGTAAAACGGTTTTATCTTTTTCCATTGCAATGCTAAGCGCCAAGCTTGTAGCAGTAAATGTTTTACCTTCACCTTCTCGTGCACTGACGACCATCAGTACATTACCATTCTCAATGACATCCGCACCAAGACCGGCAGCCGTCTTAAGCAAAGGACGCTTAATATGGCGTAGTTCCTCTTGATATTGCTTAAACTCCACTGTAGATAATTTAAACCCCTGACTCTCTAGAAAACTGGACAATCCGGCACGAATGAGTGGTTTATCTCTGCTCGCTTCCGAGACAGATTGGGGGTGAGCAGTAGAACCTCCAGTGCGCGCCTTTTTATCAAGTGCTTTTTCTATAATACTCATTAATATTCACTCAAAAAACCTAATTTAATGCACTCTAAAACAGATTAATATTTAGTTTTTCCACTATCACTATGACACCATAAATACCTAGCAGCATACAAAAAGCAGCAAAAAAACCCACCATTTCAATTTTTTTCCATTTCTTATCCGTCTCTGTATAAACCAGAGAGACGCCACCCAGAATAGGCAAATCCAATACCTCAGCAACTTCTTTAGGGTCGTCTAAAGTAGGCCTTAACAAGGAGAGAAGCCATGCAAGTCCGACCCCGGCACCTAGCCCGGCCAGCAGCACAAGGGATATCAATATAGGCCGATTAGGAGACACCGGCACAAGAGGAACAATAGGCATATCGATCACCTGAAACTGAACATTGTCAACACTCTTTTCAGCCTCGCGTGAAATCTTTGCCGCTTCTCGGCGGTCAACAAGTGTTTCATAATTCCGCTTATTGATATCATAGTCGCGATTTAACTGTGATAATTCTGCTTCAACTTTCGGAATTTTATCAATATAACGTTGCAGATTAGCGACGCGTGCTTGATACGCTGATTTACGCTCACTTAACGCCGACAACTCAGCCTCAGTCTTAGCCAGCATCACTTTTAATTCCTGGTAGATTGGACTCTGGCTCACAAGCTGCTTGTTTTCACCATCATTACCCACCTGATATGCCTCTTCTTTCTGCACTTCAAGCCGCTCAATGGCCTGAGTAATAGAAATGACATCCGGATGACCTTCGGTATACTGCACTAATAGATCATCTAGCCTTTCATTGAGACTATTAATACGTGCATCAAATGGGTTCGCAACACTCCCCAGCCCCTGATCATTGTTCGAGTTAACTAATGGTGCTTCACCGCTAATCTGAGCGGCAATCACATCCCTTCTTTTTTGAACCTCATTGAACTCAATCTTAGCATTATCTAAATTTTCAATTTCCTTGCTTAAGCGCTGGAAATAGCCCCCTGCTTCAGTCGGCATCAATCCCACATTATCGCGCTTAAACTTTTTCAGCACATTTTCAGCTTCTAACAAGCGCTCTTCGTAATCTTTGATTTGATCATCAATGAAATTTTCGGTCATGCTTGAGTCTTTACGGACAACGCCAAGAGCTGTTTCCATAAACATATCCAGCAATTTTTCTACCACTATTTTTGCTATCTCCGCATCAGTATGCTGAAAGGTAATAATATAAATATTATTCTTTTTAGCACCGCTAATTTTAATTTTACTTCTTAAACTAGCAATTAAACGCTCTTTCTGATGAGAATTCGTAACCGCTAACCCCAAATCAGTCTCATTAATCACCCGCTCAAGATTAGCGCGACTCAATAATGTTCGCCGAGTAGTTTCAGCCACCTTAGCACGCACATCATTCTCAATAGCCAAGCCCTTCAATACTGGTTTCAGCATCGACTGAGTATCTAGATAAACACGAGCCATTGATTCGTACTTGTCCTGAATAAGGAATACAGCAGTCCAACCAATTCCGCATATAACAAATGCGACTGCCAGTACTAACCATTTACGAAGCCAGATTTTTCCAATCTCTCGCAGAGGAATTATGCTTTCCACAGTTCCTCTCTCACTTCCCATACCGCCACTAAAAAATACTCCTAAAATTCAATAAATTAGAACCAGGCTTCAGGAATAATCAAGATATCACCAGGAGCCATTTCCACATTCTCATCTAGATCACCATTCTTAATTAAGTCGGCGATACGAACCAGCAACACCTCTTGCTTACCTTTCACTGTCCGAACAATTTTAGCCTTATTGCCAGCCGAAAACTCAGTTAAACCACCAACAGCAATCATCACATCTAAAAGTGTCATTTTATCTCGGTAAAGCACACCCTGAGGTTGAGCAGCCTCACCTACAACGCGAACTTGCTGAGCGTATAATCCGCCAAACTCTTTCACAATGACTGTAACGGCTGGGCTTTTAATATATGAAGCAAGTATCTCCTCAATATCCCGTGCCAGCTGAGAAGGTGTTTTTCCAATTGCCTGCATATCCTCGACTAAAGGAGAAGAAATTTTTCCATCGGGCCGCACTGTTACCGTAATAGAGACGTCCGCATTCCGCCAAACAAAGATGTCAACAACATCACCCGGGCCAATTTGATAATTAGCAGGGATAGCATTCTCCACCTCAACGCTAGACTCAACCACCTCCCAACCACTTACTGGCTTATTTGAGCACGCTGTCAGCAGAGAAATGCTAACAATCAGTAGCGCTAACAACCCAAAATCCACTAATTTTTTTTGCGAATCTATTCCTAAAAAGTACGATTTAGCATGATAATGCTGTTTCATGGTTACTCCCAAGATATGCCTAACCAAATTTAATTGCCCATTCTATTCTCAATCCCACCACAAAAAAACCCTGGCCACACCGAATGTGGCCAGGGTTTTAATAATATTAAACTTATTATACTACAGAAAGCAGAATCTAAACAGCCGTATAACTAGCGAATTTATTTGGCTTGTTAACCTTAAGTAGCGAGCCACCTACAACAAACAGGAGACCCAAACCCATCAATAAAATCGTACCCGGCTCAGGGACCGAGGTGCTTGATGCAAACGTAAATGCAGCACCACCGCCACTAAACTTAAGGTCAAAAAAGGCCGTAACATCTTCGTAGCCGCCAACCGCGCTATCCGTAATCTTACCAATACCTGCAATCACTTCTGATCCAATACCGGTGATACTATGCAAGGTAAATTTCAAGGTACCAACTTCCCAGACATCACCAAGCGCGCCAAACGTAATATCATACATATTAATAAAACTACCCGGCGTAACAACATCACTAAATCCACCCGTCGCACGAGTCACAATAGCCTTATCATCCAAACCAAAGGTCGAAATATTCACGCCAGTCGCACTGGAGTAGTCAGTACCACCAACATACGTCCCGGTTCCCATAAGCTGAAGTTCGCCGCTAATAGCCCCTGCATGCGCGGTTGATACCATCGCAAAACATATAACCAACGCGCTAAATAATTTTTTCATACCGTTCAATCCTCAAATTTACAACAAAACCAACTAAGTGCAGAAACAGTATTCACATTCCATGCCAACTACACAACCCACTGATTTTAAAAAAGTATTATAAACACCCGCAATAACACCCTCTCAATCTGTAAAGAAACCTGACGGGATAAAACAGCCAAAGTTAGACGTCAATTTTTTCTCGCCAGCTGAAGATGCTGGCGAATAGCCGCATTGTCAGGCGCAAGCTCAAAAGCCTTTTCGAGCATCTCTATGCCCTGTTTTTTATCTCCCAACTTCACCATAGACCAGCCATAAGTATCTAGAATATCAGCAGACTTCGGCTGAATTTCATAAGCTCTTCTGGCTAGAGAAATCGCCCGCACATCGCCTTCCTCAAGATAAAGCCATGCAAGATTATTCAGCGCAACTGGCGCATCAGACCGCTCCTGTAAAACATGTTCAAAGTGGGTTTTGGCCTCATCAATGCGATCTTCGGCCATATACTCTGTCGCCAGCACGGTTCTTGCCTGAGTCAGAGCCGGGTTAGCTTCAACCCATCGCTCCAATGAGGTAATTGCTGATTTACCATCAATCCTCTTCTCAGCTCGATAGCGCTTCAGCACTAGCAACTCAGACTCATCTACCTTAATTGCCGAATCGTAACTCGAGAAAGCACGCTGATAATCCTTTTTAAGCATAAATAAATTACCTTCCAGCTCTAAGCCAGCTGCCGCACGACTCTCACGGCGAGAGAGACGCTTAGCCAATGCCAGCGCCTCATCCCACCGGTTTAGCCGCGCCTCCAAGTAAGCCATCATGACCATTGCTTCCATATGATCCGGCTCAAGTGTCAGTATCCGATCAAGTAATTCTCTCCCCTCATCGACTGCGCCAGCACCAATCTCGTTACGCGCCACAACCAGGGCCAAATTCACATTATCAGGCCACAACGTCAGCGCCCTCTTATAATGCTGAAAAGATTGCTTTTCATCTCCTTCAAGCTCCGCCAGACGAGCTAATAATTGATATGCTGGCGCACTATTCGGCTCTTCGCTTAAAACACCTTCAATTAGGTCTCGCGCCGTATTCAGCTCATTTTTATGCATATACGCCACTGCCAACACTAACTCTTCCTTTTCCGTCCCAACAACCCCAGTCCCTCGCTCCTCTAAGCCACTAATCGCAAGATCAATATTGCCCTCCATCATATGGACTGAGGCCAGCTTAGCCCTGACATCAGCATTGCCAGGTGATTCTTTCAATGCCTGAGACAAGTACTGCCGCGCACCTTTTGAGTCACCCAACTGCAACGCAATACCACCAATCAACTCAAGCAACTGCGCGTCATCAGGTGTTTGCGTCAACGCGGGCTTTAATACATCCAATGCCCCTTCAGGCTGCCGCAACTTAACTCTTGTCGCAGCAAGCAATTTACGGGCAGGAACATACCCGGGCATCATCGCAATAAAGTCAATGAGATATGCATTAGCCTGCTCAAATTTGCCCTGATAGTAACTAACAGCACCTAGCAATAAGATACTGCCACTATCATTGGGCGCGGACTTAAGCACTTTCCGCAAAGATTTTTCAGCCGCCTCATAATCATCTGATTGATATGAAACCAAAGCACGAAGGTAATTCGGCAATGGGTGCTTCGGGGCTATTTTTAATAAAACATCATCTATTCTAACCAGCGCTTCCTGATCTCGCCCCTGTGTAAGATGCGTTCTGGCCAAGCTGGCATTAGCCAGAAAATACAAGTGAGTGGTCATCTGGGCTGGCTCATGTTCAATCGCATGTCGGAATGCCTTTTCCGACTCCTCTAAGCGCCCCGCCATGAAATCAATACCTCCCATCAAAAACCAGGCCAAGCTACTCGTATTGTCTAGCGTCAACGCCTCCTCTAAATACTCCCGCGCAGCCAAAATATCTCTTTTCGTCAATGCTAATTTTGCTGCGCTTAATAAAACATCCCGGTTTCCCGATTCCAATGCCAACGCCTTACTAATCGAATCATCTGCATCTTTCTCCTCCCCCATCATTAGATAGGCTTCACCTTGCAACGCCAACAACTCAGCGTCCTTTTGCGCACTTTCAACTGAAATCTCTTTAAATAGCTCCTCACTACGCTTTTGCAGTAGTAAAGCTCGGCCAAGATAGGGAAGAACCTCCTCGCTGGAAGCCCCACTCTCCAATGCCCGTCGCAATTCCTTTTCCGCATCAGGTCCAAAGCCCAGCCGCACGTGAATTTTACCCATCAAAAATCGCGCATCAGCGCTTGCAGGATTCTGTTGCAAGATACTTTTTAGATCGATCACTGCCGCTCTCGCATCTCCGGCCGACCATGCATTGAGCGCCCGCTCATAACGCACTTTTTCATCTACGCCACTCTCGCCACTACATGCAGAAAGTAGTGCTGCCAATAAAACCAGTGCACTGACTGAGAAAATTCTTCTTACGATCATAATTTCCACCAATTAAGGAATCTGATTTAAAAACCCAATATCATTTAGATACAATGGATTATACAATGCAAGCTCATCAAACAACCCCCCTATTCACAGCTATAGCGAACAGGATGACAATGACTTCCAGCTTCAAAGGACTACCCTTACAAAACATCGTTGCCAATTTTATATGAACTCATTCACGATGAGAGCAAACACCCTAATATGGAAATCGCCACTTTTCCTCATTTCTATAGCGCTTGCCACTTTGCTGTTTTTCTATTCAAGCAGCTTACTGGCACTTTTCAGTTACTGGTGGAACTCAAGCGACTATAGCCACGGGGTTCTGCTCCCCGTTATATCACTATATCTTATCTGGCTTAAACGGCAGCCACTGGCAAACACTGTTTCATCCCCACAACCAGCAGGCCTACTACTACTATTCATTCTCTCAGTTTCATGGCTAGTCGCCAAAACCACCGACGTACAATTTGTTGAACGCATGGCAATAATCGCGCTCTTTCCTACGCTAATATGGGCGCTACTTGGGAACAATAAAACTAAAATTATCCTATTTCCGCTGACCTATCTTTTTTTCGCCGCCCCAGTATGGGACTTTTTCGCCGTTCCTTTGCAAAACCTGACAGCGCTAGCCTCATTTAAACTACTTCAACTAACAAATTTGCCAATTCTACTGGAAGAGCACCACATATCGATCCCCGCAGGCAAATTCCTAATAGCAAAAGCGTGTGGTGGACTACGTTTTTTCATTGCTGCCGCTGCAATTAGCGCTCTTTACGCCCATTTAAACTATCGATCACTCTCACGACAACTCATCTTTATCGCTATCGCGCTGATAGGCGCCATCATTCTCAACTGGATACGCGTGTGCATCATCATCTGGATCGGCCAGTTAACCAACATGGAACACCCAATAGTCGAAGATCATAACAGCCTGGGCTGGTGGCTATTTGCGGCAGCATTACTCCCACTCTTCTACTTCGGGGCAAAATTTCAAGAGCAGGCAGAGACTTCCCCTAGTCCCAACAACCAGACCTCGACCAAGAAAAAAAATTCGACTCTTTTAAGTTTTACGCTAATCTCGATGCTAATACTCTCAACCGCCCCCATAACACTCTATTTTGCGGACAAAAATAGCTTAGCAAATAGCAGTCACCAAATAGCACCTCCCTCAGCCATCAAACCATGGGAAATGCTGTCACCATCCAACAATGATTGGGCACCCGTCTTTAATGGCGCAAGCTCTCAATACACCCAGTCTTATCGCTCAAATACTGCCACCATTCACTTGCACACCTCATATTACGCCACGCAAACACAGGGAACAGAGCTCATCAATGAGCTCAACAGCTTTTATGACAAAAAAAGCTGGAAATTAACCCACCAAACAACGCAACAAATCCAATTACCCAACAACGAAACACTAAAGCTACAGGAACTACAACTGCAAAATAGCCATCAAGGTATGCGCATCATTTGGTATTGGTACCAGATTGCAGACAAAAATACGACTGACCCAATATCAGCAAAGCTTCTGGAACTGAGGAAATTAATTGGGAAGCCCCCCGGCTCCGCAGTTGTTGCACTAGCACTTGATGACATAATATCCATCAATCAGGCAAGGAAGCACCTCAACACGTTTTTACAAAGCACTTATCCAGCAATAATTAATAGTTTTCAAAATAATCATGAAGAATAAATACTTCTTATCCACATAGGCCTAAATTCAATACTAGGTACACCCCCAACAAAAGCAGCAATTAACATGACTCTTTAAGCTCACGCATAAAACAACCCCTTCCGATCAAACTCGTGATGCAGTACGCAATTTAGCTAGCCAACTAAACGTGCTTTTAAGTAAATGTGACCCACTTCCCTTAGATAATTTCTCTAATGTCGTTACATGTGTCATAGCGATATTGATTGATTCAAGGAAGCAAAAAATGAACCTGCAAAACACAAAAATGATCTCAAAGTTAAAACTATTAACAAGTAGCTTCGTGTTACTAATTTGCGCTAGTTTAATTGGCTGCGGCGGGAGCGAGGACAGCAGCGGGGGCAGCAGCGAAAATATAAGCAATGGTGGCGATAGCCTAGCCACCAGCGCTGAGACCATCGGAGCAAATGGTACAGCAACCCTATCCTGGATAGCACCCACCACGAGAGCAGATAACACTGCACTTCCAATGAGTGAAATTGGAGGCTATAAAATTTACATGGGAACTACCATAAGCAATTTAACTCCATATGCGGATATCAACAACCCCTCCCAAATGGAATACACTGTTAGCCAACTCGACACAGGTACTTATTATTTTGCGGTCACTACATATAACCAATATGGCGCAGAAAGCGTCCTATCCACCATCGTCAGCAAAACTATCTCATGACATCTGAAGGCCTCAGCTTTATAAAGTTTTCACGCTATATTTACAGCTGGCAGCTTCCTGATAAAGATAACACGATATAGTAAACAGCCATCTAAGCAGCAACTCTAAGCCTCACCCAGGCAAGGATAGCCGCCACTCTACGCCTGAAACCACTCCACAAGTGATTCGGACTAAACACCAACCAGACCATTTCGCCTTGATCGGTCGATAAACTATTTTTGTACTGACTTTTACCAGCGAGCAAGTCATAAACCTTATAACCCGCATTCTGATAATAAAGTACCGCCAGGTAATGACTCACCAACCCCGGTTTAAACTGTCCGCTGGCCTCATAATGAAACCCCGTTTGGTAAACGGAAACTACGCCACCCTTAAGCAACAGATACAGATATCCAATTTCATGCTCTCCAGCCATGACTCTCACTAAATTGATTCCGCCAGTATCATACTGCTTAGTCACCATGTCCCAATGAAACCGTTGAGAGAATTCACTGAGAAAGCCACTGTCCTGTCCTTTCCGATCCCAATACTGCCGATGAAGCACTGTCATGCGCTTAAAAAAAATCTCCGCCTCAGCAATATCTTGAGGAAAACTTAATTTAACCTCTCCAAATGATGAATACTTTCGCAAGGAACGCTTAATCTGATAGCGAGTATTACGACTCAGCTGACTCTCGTATGGTACAGCCGCAACCAGATCTATGGTATAGAAAGGGGCCTGACTAAGTATGTCCACCTGCACACGCTCACCACCCAAATCAAAGTCGCGTACAAGTCGCGCAACATTTTGACTGATACCACTCACGTACAGCTTTGCATACTGATGATTCCCGTATAATAAAAAATGTGCGGCACACACTAAAACCTCGCTCTCAACCCCTTTTTGAGCCAGGAGCATATTATGCTCTATACAAACAGCATCAATCCCCTCGATCCCTGTTTCATTAAGATAAGCGCAGCCCTTATTGCTTGTCACCAAGCCCATGCCAACTAATTCAGCACCGTCAAACACCATTAACACCGACGGCTTTATCGCTTGAGGCAAGACCGATAACCAGCTAGAAATCCATGCCCAGGACTGAAAAAAGCTCGTCGTTGACGAAGACTCAAGATCATTCCAGACAGCTTCGAGTGCTGATACGCTCTGAAAAGGCTGTAATTCGCACCGATATGGTGACTTATGCAAACCAACATCAATCACATTAATCAACTATGTCCAATACTATTATGATGAAACACCCAAGACCTCGGCCGTCGCCGCCCCAAAAGTAAAGAGATACCTTTTAAGAGCTAGCGACCAAACCAACATAAAACTGTATCACTTTGATACTTCTATAATTTAAACAAATAACCATACTCGGGCATTTAATTTTCAGAAACCAGCCTTGACTCTAAACAACGTCATTCAAATACATCAACAACAAACATCACTAAAAAAACAGTTTAAATATCTTGATATAAATCTGCCATATTTACTATAGCTATTGAATCCAGCATAATTAAAAAGCTATAAATCCTGGTGCATTAAACAAAAACAATCAATAATTAATTTATAAAAAACAAATAGATAATTAGAATAAAAGAAATCTGAAGCACACCTTGCAGTGCTATAATGGAAGCGATAAGCCACTTACTCCACCGCATTAAAGCGATTTATTAAACTTCTTCATCAAATTGAAGCAAATGGTAGATTTAATGTTTAAACAAACAGCAAAGCGTACAGTACGCTTGATTGCACTTGCAGCCATCCTACCGA
>Ga0316207_10004311_pt1 | contig 12426 bp, 9 predicted proteins | sample 6weekpyrite_MG_FD_204943 | JGI IMG/M metagenome (GOLD analysis project Ga0316207, IMG submission 204943) | Microbial mat bacterial communities from mineral coupon in-situ incubated in ocean water Damariscotta River, Maine, United States -... | ecosystem: Environmental > Aquatic > Marine >... | reverse complement strand
TGAGTATTAATCACAGAAGTTGCAAATTGCTTAAAATGCGCTTTCATATAATTCGAAGTTGATGAAAAAAATGCATAGTTTTCATGGAACATTTTTTCTCTATCAGGTTGCTCAAGCAGCTGAACCATGAAGCAGTTTTTACAAAATCCCATTTTCATAGGAAAAGTATATTCGTTATTCAATTCATTCTTTGCAGCAAACGCATTAGCTATCGGCATGTCACCAAAATCAACAAAAGGTTGAAAAGAACTTTCACAGATTAAACATTTACTCATTCACACATCCCATTTCAAATCCTATTTCTGGCAACTCTAGGTTTGATAAATCATCCAAAAACTTCATACATCTTTATAATAAACGTTATTAAGAATTTTCCGATTATGCAACAAGTCATTGAAAAAACAACCTTATATAAATAACCCGACGATAATTAATATGCAATAAAGGTACTCAAATAAGCAATTCACGCGATTACTGACAAAACTATCAATTTCACCGAGGTTTTAGACTAAATATGCCTTTATCCATGGCTTATATATTGCTTTGTATTAATAATGACCAACATTGCCAACCAAAAAAATTAAAACTATCCTAGCCATGTCAGAAACCATAATGCGTTCACCTAATAATGCGATAAAAAGCGCAGAGCTATTTGCCCAAAAGGCACTTGATACTCATCATTCAGGAAATACGACTGAAGCCATAAAATACGCAAAAATTGCACTTGAACAAAACCCAAGCAGCGACCGGTCATTTTATATTTTGGGTATTCTGTATAAACATCTAGAAGACAATGAAAAGGCAGCTAGCTACTTTGAAAAAGCGATAACGATCAACAATCAAAATCTGCTTTACTTTTTTAACCTAGGTATAGTTTATAAAGATATGGGAAATTTTGAGAAAGGCCTAGAAATGCAACGATCAGCATTGGCCCTATCCAGTAATAACATTCCCTGTTTAAACGAAGTCGGTTTACTTTACATCAACCTTAAACAGCTTAGTAAGGCGGAAGCAGCCTTAATTAGAGCACATACACTTAATCCTCAAGATGTGGCAACTTGTATCAATCTATCTCGAGTTTATATTCTCAAAAATCAAATTCGAGACGCTATTGATTTCGCCAATAAAGCGATTACTATCGATCCCCATCGTCCTGAAGCTTTGTCCAATATAGCAACAGCATTACTCATCGGAAATTTTCATGAGAAAGGGATTGACTATTTACGCCTCTCTTTAAGCAACAATCCAAGTAATCCGTCTTATACTCATCAATCGTTATTGATGAATATGTTATATCCCGATAGTTATTTACCCGAAGACATTTTCGAGGAACACAAGACTTGGGCTAATACGCATCTTCTCCAACGCGATACAGCGGAAGTACATTCGAAACAAGGCATCGATAAAAACAAAACACTTAAAATCGGTCTAGTATCCTCAGATTTAAAGGATCATTCTATTGCTTACTTTTTGTCGCCCTTGCTGGAGAACATCAATCAAAAACAGTTCAATATTTATTGTTATTCAGCCGTTAAGACCCCAGACAAAATTACTGAGCAATTTAAATCCTTATCAACTCAATGGCGTGACATATCAGCAGATAGTGACGAAAATGTAGCTAAACAAATAGTGCAAGATGAAATCGATATTCTTATCGATTTATCTGGCCACACATTGGGTAGCAGTTTAAATATTTTTGCTCATAAACCTGCCCCAATACAGATGACTTATTTGGGTTACCCGTTTAGCACTGGTTTAACAAATATTGACTATAGAATTACTGATAATTTTGCTGATCCAGAAGGACATACTGAACACTTACACACAGAACGCCTTGCTCGGTTAGGCCCTTCATTTCTATGCTTTCAACCTGGGCCAGATGTGCCTATTTGCAATAAATTACCTGTAGAAAAAAATGACTATATTACTTTTGGGTCTTTTAATAATTATTCTAAATTATCCGTAAGCACAATAAAGTCCTGGGCTGAAATATTAAAAGCCGTTCCAAATTCCAAAATATTTCTAAAAAACACCAATTTTATTCCAGATTTATTAAGAGATAATATACTTTCAACTTTTGAAGAATCTGGCGTTTATCATGACAGGGTGATATTACACCACTCTACAGCTAGTAAAGACAATCATCTAGAGCTGTATAATAACATTGATATTTGTCTTGATCCTTACCCCTACAACGGCACTACAACGACTTTTGAAGCGATATTTATGGGTGTTCCTGTGATTTGCTTGAAGGGAAATGCCCACTATAGCCGGGTGGGACACAGTATTTTGTCAAATCTAAATCTTGAAGCTTTAATTGCTGAGTCATCAGCCCAATATACAAACATTGCAATAAATCTTGCAAACGACATAGATTGTTTAAAAACCTACCGCCATTCCCTCAGGAATAATTTGCTCTCTTCATCATTAACTGATGCTAAGCAATTTAGTAAAAACTTCGAAGACTTGTTAAGAAATGCTTGGAATACGTACTGCGATGAATGATCAATGGCACTAATATAGTTTGTTGTAATTATATTAGTACTAATGAGGAATAAGCGCTTTGTAGTACAAACAAAAATACTAACGCCTGTTAAAAAACCAACTGAGAAACATCCATGTTAACTGGCTACATAAAATATGGGAGAAGTTTAATAATTTTTTTGCGATAATCGTACAAACACAATTCCTAGCGATTAAACTTATTAACCTTGTAATAAACTTAATACATTTTGAGGTATTGAGTTTGCCTGTGCTAACATCGCGGTACCGGCTTGTTGCAAGATTTGATTCCTCGTTAACTCAGCAGTTTCCGCAGCGAAATCAGCATCCATAATCCTTGATCGGGCAGCGCTAAGGTTTTCAACAGCGGTTTCCAAGTTTGCAATCGTTGATCCAAAGCGGTTTTGTAAGGCACCAAATTTGGCACGTTGTGAATTGATTTGAGAGATGGCTGCATCTGCTACCGTTAGCGCGATATTTGAACCTGCTACGGTACTAATGTCAAAATCTGCGACTTTTTGTAAGGTCGATGCTTCACTAGTCGTCGTCATAACTTCAGAGCCAACACTGGCTAATACAGTAAAAGATTTATCTGAATCGAAGGTAACTTGACCAGAAATGTAACCTGTATCTGCCGTAGTATCACCCGTTAAAGCCAACGTTGTTGCATTGGGAGCAGTGATTGTGACGTTGCCACTATTAGTAAATGCAGTATCTGCGACCTCAATATTCTCCCCGCTATAGTGACTCAAGGTTAATCCGGTTCCATCATCTTTAACAGTGGCAATTACTCCCGTTTGTGCAGTAACATCATTAAAAGCTGATGCCGCGGTCGACAAAGCTTCAATACCCGACGCTGCTGTTAAATTAAAACCAACAGTTGCCGGATTCGTAGCTGCGTTGTCTGAAACAACTGTTAATTTATATGCACCAGCGGCACTAAAAGAAATATCAGTTTCTGTTAACGCAGTTGCTGTTGCACCTGTACTTTCATTTACCAGATTTACTGCTGCTGCAATATCCTTGGCACTTGCACTAACAGCAGTGGCAATGGCAGCGGAACCTTCAGAACCACTGATCGTAAAACTCGTTGCCGCATCAAGACGATGAGTAGAACCTACATCACTACCGTAACCTTCAATTTGATAGTTACCGTACTGTTGTACTTTGAAATTTGCTGTTGTTGCGACAATCGATTGATTTGCATTTGCTCCAACTTGAAATAAGGCTGTACCAAAAGTTCCATCTAAGATTTTTTGCCCATTAAATTCAGTCGATTTTGCAATACGATCCAGTTCTGCCGTTAATTGATTCACTTCAAGATTCAAGGCTTTTCGATCACTAGGTGAATTTGTTGCATTTAAGGATTGCACAGCCAACTCACGAACTCGTTGTAAAATATTACTCGCCTCTTCTAATGCTCCTTCAGCAACTTGCGCTAATGAAATACCATCATTAGCATTTCTTGCCGCAGTTGAAAGTCCTTTTATTTGAGCAGTAAAACGTTGTGATATCGCTAAACCTGCAGCATCATCACGCGCGCTATTAATTCTCAAACCAGAAGATAGGCGTTGTAAAGATGTCTGCAAAGAGCCCTGAGATTTATTTAAATTTCTCTGGCTATTAAGCGACATAATATTCGTGTTAATAATTTGTGGCATAACAATCTCCTAATAAAAAGCCATGAGATTTCTGCGAAATGATCGCGGGTTAATTAAAAAAAATACTTCACTCATCACTTTTACATTTTGATCTACAAGTAAAATTGCAATGTGCTTGCCAACTTTACAGGGTTTAATAATTTCCATCTAATTTCAAAAAAATGACCGTATATATGCTGGATTTCCCAAGTTTTACTACCAAATTTTTCCAATTTCTACGAAATTTAGTTGCCGCTTTAAGCATCGACGGCAATTCTTGCCGGCATATAATTTACAAAAATCATCACTACAAATAATTAAACAAAGATAAACCTTGAATCTTCGTATAAGCGTTTTGTGCTGCTTGCAACCCAACTAACTGCATATTTAATCGCGTTACTGCTTCTGAATAGTCCAAGTCCTGAATCTCTGATAACGTTGTTTTTAGCTGTAAAGTAAACGATTCATTTATCTCAATCTGCTTATCCACGGTGTTTAATCTTGCACCGATACTGGCTCTAATATCCAATATACTGCCAATACTTTGATCTATATCAACGATATTACGATTCATCGCGTTATGAAATTCCGTTAAATCAGCAGTACCTTGTTGCGCCATACCCAGGGTATCAATCAGGTTTTGAATAGTGGCAAACATGCTTTGATTATTACTAGGAGAAATTGAAAATGAATCACCCACTGCTGGAGTGCCAGAAATAGAAGTCTTCACGCCCAAGGTGTCTAATCCCTGTACGACGGCACCGTCTTCATATGCAACACCCGGAAATCCACCACCTGTGAATGCAGCTTCCGTAATACCTACTTGTGCGGCTGGAACAATAATATTATTTGCGCCATCCAATACATAATATTCAACAGGATCATAAACAGATCCACTACTAGCTGGTAGAAATTTAATACTGTAGTTATCCGCTACATAACTACCCAAAATCGTTCCAGGATCAATAATTCCGCCACCGGTATTATTTGGATCGTCCTGAGTTTGATACTTTCCATTACCATTCTTAATATCGAGAAATGCGGCCTCTCCCGAGTCACCCATGGCGACTGTGGTCGAAGGACCAACTTTTAAAAATCGCTGTCCATCATCTCCATAGTAATTAAAGTTTCCAACACCATCCGTATCAAAAGGCTTTGTTTTTCCCTGATATCCCGAAAAAATATACTCGCCATTACTATCCGCAGTATTCGATAATGAAATAACTTGCTGTAATAATTGTTCTATTTCCGATCGAATGAGTCGACGACTTTCAATCGTCTGGCTATCATTGTTAGCATTGATCATTAACTCTCGCACACGTTGCAAAGCGTTTCCAACGCCAATTAACGTACCTTCTTCCAACGATAATCGATTCTCTACTTGAGTTGAGTTTGATGTAAATTGCTCATTTGCACTTATGGTCTCTTTTAAATCCAAAGATCTCGCAGAACCATAGGGATCATCTGAAGGCGCAAGTATGCGATTACCCGTAGATACCTGAAGTTGTGTGTCACTCAATTTTTTCTGTTGGGCTAACATTGTTTCCAGGCCATTTTTCGACAATAAGCTAGATGAAATCCTCATGCTTTATCTCCTAACAGCGCCAAGTAATGTTTGAAATAATTCATCAGCCGCAGCAATTACCTGTGCGGCCGCTGCATAAGATTGCTGAAAACGTAATAAATTTGCAGCTTCTTCATCCAAATTAACACCAGATATTGAATCTCTAAGCCCTTCTGCCTGACTTAATAAAGCACTTTGAGCCTCAAAACTAATTTCAGATTGACTTGTCCGATTTCCGACCGAAACTACAATTTCACCATAAGCATCATGAAACGTTGCGTTACCATTAATCATTGAATGATCAAATTGTAAATTTGCCAGTAATAATGCGTTGCGATTGTCACTGATACCTGATGTATTTTGCTCAACGACAAATTCATCCCCAACAATTGGCGTCCCACTTATGTTCACATCCCAACCATTCAAGCTAATTGTTCCACCAGGTGTATATGCTGCAGTCACTGTATTACCACTTGGAACACCAACAGCTGTATATTGATCTGCATTATTTGGGGACCCTAAACCATCCACTCGAGAAAAAGTAATGGTTACTTGCTCTAATAAATCCACATTAGTATTATCGGTAACCGTCGCTTCATTGATCGTTGCGCTACCCAAATTATTCGAGATATTTGCTCCAGTCTTTATTACATTTGCAGCAGCAATCTCACTCGGGTCTCTAGTTAATACGGATAAGTATCGCGTTGCTTCACGCGTAGGGCGAATAAAAAAGGTATCTCCTGCGACAGGAACAGAATCCAATGAAATATCTAAACCAAACACCGGGTCAAATTGAATCGGAGGTCCTGCAGCCGCTATATTTAGTGTTGTTACTTGATTTGTGCTTTCATTTCTTAGTTGATAATTAGCACCATCATATGTCAGTTGGTATTCGTCAAGAGTTAATGCTTGAATATCATTAAGCGTAACCGTAATTAAACTTCCCCCTGCATTGGAAGTCGACTCATTGGCACCCAAACCAGGTTCATTAAAAAAATCTGTTCCCAAGGCATTATTTAAATCCAAGCCATTGTTATGCTGTGTATTAAAAGTGTTGGCGATGGCAACCGCTATACGTCCTAAACCATTCATTGATGGTATTAATATTTCATCACGAAATCTTAATACACCACCCAAATCTCCGCCATTCAACATGGTAGATACAGGAGATAAAACATTTGTCGACGGATCCACATATGAAACCTCATAGATTTTTGGATCATCAGGGTCCTGGCGCGCTTCTAAACGCATAGATTGCGTTCCTAATACGATACTTTGGCCATTTCCAATAAATACATCAAGCGAACCATTATTGGTTTCTATTACACTCACACTAATTTTTTCTGAGAGTTGATCGATTAGTAAATCTCGCTTATCCAATAAATCGTTTGGCGGCTGATTACCACCAATTCCCTTCGCCACAATAATCTCTTGATTAATGGAGGCAATAGAACTCGAGAGCTCATTAATGGCACCAACTTGATTTACAATACGATTGTTAGCTGCTTTATTTAGATCTGAAAACCAGGAATCCATGGTTGAAAATCGATTAACCATATTTTCCGCTTCGGTAATCATCACCGTACGGGCAGCGATGGAAGTTGGATCATTTGATACTTCTTGAACCCCTTCGAAAAAGGCTTCAATGGCAGGAGTTAATCCCGCATCTGCATCAGCAATAAGATTATCAACTTGACTAGCAAATTCATTGTATGCTGAGAAAAACTCCTTGGTGGACATTCGAGATCGCACCTGATTGATTGCATTCTGATTGAACATTCGTTCTGTGGTATTAAGATCAACACCATTACCCATAAATCCTGCGCCAGAAGGCGTGGCTGGGCGTGTTAATAAATCAACTTTCTGCCTTGAATAACCATCAGTATTGGCGTTAGAAATATTGTGTCCAATGGTACCCAAAGTACGCTGAAACGCCTTAAGACCCGAAATTCCAACTTGTAAGATGTCACCCGCCATAGGTTACCTCTTGAATATTCATATGCTGTCGTCCTCTAGTTGCTTATGAAGCGACAAATTCGTTAATGCATCATTTAGTGGTCGATCATTCATAATTCGTTGAATCTTACTTGCGTATTGTGGATCTGTTGCATAACCTGAGCGTTGTAACGACTTCACAAAATCAACATCATCTGAAGCAACATTTAGTGCATGAGAATACCTAGGACTTTTTTGTAAAAAATTGACATAATCATCAAAACTTTCTGCAAACGATCCATACACTCGAAAATTTGCTTGTTTTTTCTGTGCCATACCAGCCGTATACTCCACCGTTGAGATCGTTGCGCTATCGCCACCCCATCGATTATCTGCTTTAATATTAAAAAGATTATGGCTATTTTGGCCATCCGGTTTACGTACGACATACTTACCCCAACCAGTTTCCAACGCAGCCTGTGCAATAAGAACTTTGGGTGAGATACCTGTCTTTTCAGATGCTGACTCAGCTAATGGCCACATTGTTTTTACAAATTCTTGAGGGGATTTAATTGATGCATCATGGACTGGCACTGCGTTGTCAACAGTCTTGGTTGACACTTTCAGAAAATCATTTTGTGCTGATTTCTGCTTCGGTAAATATTGCTCAAGTTGCTTAACCATCATATCCGCAATACCAATTCCACCTTGCTTAGATAAGTCCAAAGCTAATTGATCATCATGCATATCGCGGTAAACTTTTGCCGAATCGGAATCAAAAAGCGGATTACCGAAACTTGCATCGCGCATAGATTTCAACATCATTTTCATAAAGATAGATTCAAATTCAGCTGCCACTGCTTTAAGTGCTGATTTTGATTCCATTTTTGATTGAAGCTTTAACTTATTTAACGATGTATTATCTAAATAGCTTTCTGAAGCTGAGGGTTGCATGTGTTCACTCATATTAAAACTGTTAATATAGGGTAAACTTCAATTAGTATGCCACAATGAGAAATTAAATATTTTAGGGAATATGTCGACGAAGTATTTACAAGAACCAGAAATAGAATTTTTCTAACATATTCAAATTTACAAAAACCTCTGAGTCAACTTTAGCTTTTTATATAACAATTAGTTCAGCCTTTAGCGAGCCTGCCTCTTTCAAAGCTTCAAGTATAGCAACCAAGTCACCTGGAGCGGCACCTACCTGATTAATCGCCCTTACAATTTCATCCAAAGATACGCCTGGATTAAATTTAAACATACGACTATCTTCCATTTCTATGTCAATCTGTGGTGACGGTGTAGCCACTGTTCGTCCTTGACTTAATACGCCAGGTTGAGAAACATCGGTTGCAGGTTGTATTTTAACTGTTAAACTCCCATGAGAGACCGCTGATGCAGTAACTTTAACATGACTTCCAATGACGACGGTTCCAGTACGAGAATTAATAATGATTTTTGCTGAAGCTTCACCTGGTTCCATTTCAATATTTTCTAACACCGAAATGAAAGCCACTCGTTGAGATGACAGGCGTGGAGCCATAACTTTCACAGTAGAACCGTCAACCGGTTCAGCACTACCTTCACCCAGCTTTTTATTGATAGCCATTGATAAACGATTCGCTGTAGTGAAATCAGGCGAGTGTAAATTTAAAAATACATTTGACCCTTTGTTAAAATCACTCATAACTGTTCTTTCCACTGTAGCACCGTTGGGAATACGACCGGTACTGGGAATATTGACTGTCACGCTAGAGCCATCAGCTGCTGCGCCAAATCCACTGACAACCAAATTACCCTGTGCGATCGCATAAATATTACCGTCCGCGGCTTTTAAGGGCGTCATGATTAAACTACCACCTCGAAGGCTTTTGGCATTACCAATCGATGAAACCGTTACATCCATTTTTTGTCCAGGTTTAATAAACGCCGGTAATTCTGCTTGAACCGTTACAGCAGCAACATTTTTCAACTGAGGAGAAACATCAGGCGGTAAAGTGATGCCAAACTGTGCCAACATGCTCTTAATACTTTGAACAGTAAAAGGTGTCTGTGAGGTTTGATCACCGGAGCCATCCAAACCAACAACCAAACCATATCCCACTAATGGGTTACTTCTCACGCCGGCAACAGAAGCAAGATCTTTTATGCGATCTGCCCATACTTCAGAACTGAAAATTATGGATATAATTATTAAAACAAATAGTCGGTGTTTATTCATTAAAACGGCCACCATTTGCTATTAAAAAATCGTCCTAACCAGCCTTGGGAGTTTGCATCGGCTAACGTGCCAGTACCCGCATAAATGATTTGTGCGTTCGCTACACTTGTGGAAAGAATTGTATTATCACTTCGAATATCAGCAGGTCTTACTATGCCTGAAAATCTGACGTGTTCACTCCCTTGATTAAGAGTCATACGTTTTTCACCTTGAACCATAAGATAACCGTTTGGTAACACTTCAGATACTGTTACTGTTATTCGGCCATTTAAGCTATTGCTTTGACTGGCATTACCAGTACCAACAAACGAATTTGCGGTATTAAGTGTTGTGGATAGAATGTCCCTACCTTTATAAGTCAACGGCCCTCCAAATAATGTGGGTGAAGGTACAGCCAAAGAATTTTCTTTCGATGTATTTGTCACCGCGTTTTTCTGGGCGCTAGTACTTTCGCTCAACACAACTGTAATTAGGTCACCTATACGTTTAGCAGATACATCAGAAAAAAGTGATACACCATAACCCGTTTGATATATTCCACCATATTCTGCTGGTGGTGGTGTGGCAATAATCGGCCTCACAGGAACAAAATCTGGTGCAGGCGGCTGTTTAGGATTGGCGCTACATCCACTAACGAGTAATATCAATATAATAACTAAATGTCTCATAATCACTTATAATGTCTGATTAAGGTTTCTCAACATACCATCTACAGCAGAAACGGCCTTTGAATTCATCTCATACGCACGCTGTGCTTCTATCATATTCACCAGTTCTTCTACAACATTAACATTCGAACTTTCTAAAGACCCCTGCACCAAAGAGCCCAATCCACCTAATCCCGGTGTACCGACTTGTGGCGCACCACTAGCGACAGTTTCGATAAAGAGATTGTCTCCTATGGGTTGCAAACCGGATGGATTGATAAAATCAGCAAGCTGAATATTGCCCAGTTGGTTCTGAGCAACACTACCCGCGATCACAGCTGATACGGTGCCATCTGATGATATGGAAATACTTTGAGCATTAGGCGGCACTGATATGCCAGGTTGAACAAGATAACCACTTGCTGTTACCAATTGACCTTGGTCGTCCGCGCGAAATGAACCATCTCGCGTATAGCCAACTTCACCACCTGGCATTTGAATTTGCAAAAAACCACGACCTGATACAGCAACATCATAAGCGTTTTCTGTCTGAACGAAATTACCTTGAGCAAAAATTTTCTCTGTTGCAACTGTCCTTACACCACTACCTAACATTAAGCCAGAAGGTAAGTTTGTATCTTCACTGGTTTGACCACCAGGCTGCCGAATATTTTGATAGATTAAATCTTGAAATATACCTCGACCACGCTTAAAACCCGTCGTGCTGACATTGGCTAGATTATTTGAAATAACCGCCATTCTTGTTTGCTGTGTTTCAAGACCTGTTTTGGAAATCCACAATGCGCGATCCATAATTTCCTCTTTTTAAAATTTAATGCTGTTAATCTATTGTTAAGAGCAAGGGGTATACCAATATTAATTGCTACGACATTCTCATTAATATGTCAGTTGATTTATCAACTTCTTCGGCTGTGCTCATCACTTTAACTTGCATATCAAAATTTCTGTTTAACGTAATCATTCTAACCATCGCTTCCACAACACTGACATTACTTCGCTCTAATGTTCCTGGGATTAAACGCACTTGAGCATCTAGTTCAGCGTCTTCACCGCTTTTTAATGCAAATAATCCATCTTGGCGTTTTTCCATTTCTTCAATATTTGGATTAACTAAACGAATACGATCAACAACCGCTAAAGTATTTGCCGCTTGTCCAAGAGGTATTACGCTGATGGTGCCATCCACACCAATGCTGACACTTTCAAAAGGTGGCAAACTAATCGGCCCTGCATTGCCTAATACCGGCGAACCTGTGCCATTTATTAATATTCCTTCTGGTGTTATTTTCAGGTTGCCGTCTCTTGTATACGCTTCAGCGCCATCATTTGCCTGTACGGCAAACCAACCATCTTGTTTAATCGCCATATCTAATGGGCGACCTGTCGTCTCTAATGCTCCAGGAGAAAAATTAACGCCAACCTTTTCAGTCATTGCAAAGGCACGTGTTGCGTGGCCTGGTCCAAACACAGACATGCTACGTTGTTGTGCTAAATCTTCCCGAAAACCTGTTGTACTAACGTTTGCAACATTGTTATTGTTCATTCCCTGAGAGAGCAATACTTCTTTCGCCCCTGACATGCCCACGTAAAGCATTCGATCCATGATTTTTCCTAATACTATTTTTTAATTACAATAAAAATTGCAAGAGCTAGGCCCATTTTATTATCTTTTTGTAATTAGTGTTTTGATAAAAATTGAAAACTTATTTAAGAAATGAAAACAAAAACGGGACCAATGGTCCCGTTGCGATGAACTATAAAATTAGATTTTTATTATCTAATATTTAATAAGGTTTGTGTTAGCTGATCTGCTGTACTAATTACTTGCGCATTAGCTTGATAATTTCGTTGGGAAACAATCATATTTACCAGCTCATCTGACAGTTCCGT
>Ga0316207_10004310_pt1 | contig 12427 bp, 14 predicted proteins | sample 6weekpyrite_MG_FD_204943 | JGI IMG/M metagenome (GOLD analysis project Ga0316207, IMG submission 204943) | Microbial mat bacterial communities from mineral coupon in-situ incubated in ocean water Damariscotta River, Maine, United States -... | ecosystem: Environmental > Aquatic > Marine >... | reverse complement strand
CCCAAGGAGAAAGAATGCCGCGAGCTAGGTGAACGCTGGTCGCCGCATCGCGGGGCGATGGCGATTTTTACCTGGCATTTCTACGCCAATCCGGCGCTTTGAAGCGCTTGGAGGCCTATTCCTTGATAGCGATCCAGATGCGCGTTCGCACATCTTCCATCGCCATCTCGGTAGGGTCATCGATGTAATTTTCCATCGAGCTATCGGCTAAACTCACCCCTTCGGCTTCGGCCCAGTCCACGATCTTGCGATAGGTATCGCCGACCTTGTGATAGGCGCCGCGATGGATGGTTGTGACATAACGGCCCGGAGCAATTTCGGTTCCAATCGCCGCGCCTTCGCTGGGCAGCGGTTTGGATGAGAACATGCCAATCCGCATCTTTTGTTTGCCAAACGCAAATTGGATGAGTTGGCCGAACATTCCCTTGCCCAGCATGTCCTTCCAGTCGATTTCGAGATAGCGCGCATAGGGCATGCCTTCGACCTCGGCCCCCTTCCCTTCGATATGGCCGCGCGCAGTTTCGAACCCAGCGCCCAGAACCTTGGGAATTTGCCAAAGCCGCGTTTCCGCAGCCACTTCGACTACACTTTGCGCCTCGCGCGTTTCGATTGTGATTTCCTCAGCCAACCTGCCTCTCCCGAACAGTGTGATCGCCGCCATGCATAGCGCATTTGGGCCAAAATGCTCAATTCGCCGCCATTGTATTCCGCCCGCATGACCCTAGCTGACAAAAAGACACTTGGGAGACATCATGACCGCTATCGATTCCATTCCGCTGATTCCGCGCGATGACCTGTTCGGCAATCCTTCGCGCGCGCAGGGCAAAATCAGCCCGGATGGCAAGTGGCTAAGCTGGCTCGCGCCGCATGATGGGGTGATGAATATCTGGGTCGCGCCTCGCGCCAATCCCGGCGATGCGAAACCCGTTACCTCTTCGACCGATCGCCCGATCCGCGAACATTTCTGGACCCCTGACGCAAGCGCGGTGGGTTACATTCAGGATAAGGGCGGCGATGAGAATTTCCTGCTTTACCGCATAGACATTGAAAGCGGCGAAGAGGTTTGCCTGACCCCGTTTGAAAATACGCGGGTGCAGATTGTCGGCTCTTCGGAAACCAACAAGAGCAAAGTGCTGGTCGGCCTCAACAACCGCGATCCGCAATGGCACGATGTGCATCTGCTCGACCTTTCCAGCGGCGAATTGACACTCGTCTATGAGAACAACGCCTATGCGGGCTTCATGGCCGATGACACGCTGACCTTGCGCATGGCGATGGCGCAGAACGAAGATGGCGGCACAGACTACTACCGTATTGCGCACAATGTGGTTGAGGACGAAGCGTTCGAAAGCACTGCGATGGAAGACGCGATGACAACATCGCCTGCAGGCTACACGGTCGATGGTTCGGTGCTCTATTGGCTCGACAGTCGCGGGCGTGACACCGCCGCGCTCTATGCCCAGAACAGCGAAACCGGCTCGCGTACGTTGATCGCGGAAAATCCCAAGGCCGATATCGGCAGCACTATGCGTCACCAGCAAACCGGCGAAGTGCAGGCCTATTCAGCGACCTACCTCAAAACCGAATGGACCGCGATTGATCCTGAGATCGGCGCTTCGCTCGATTGGTTGGCCACGCAGTTTGATGGCGAATACGGGGTGATGAGCCGGACCGATGCAGATGATCTGTGGGTTGTCTGGAACGATCCTGTCACCGCGCCGATTTCAACCCATATCTATGATCGCACAGCGCAAAGCCTCACGCCCTTTTATGTGACACGGCCCGAGCTTGAAGGCGCTCCGCTCCAACCGATGTATCCGGTCGAAATCGCCAGCCGTGATGGGCTGACCTTGCCTTCCTATCTCACGCTTGCTGCCGATAGCGACGATGATGGCAATGGCCGGCCCGACAAGGCCGGGGCGATGGTACTTTTGGTTCACGGGGGGCCATGGGCGCGCGATTCCTACGGCTACAATGCGATCCACCAAATGCTCGCCAATCGCGGGCTTTCGGTGCTTTCGGTGAACTATCGCGGCTCGACAGGATTTGGCAAAGGCTTCATCAATGCCAGCAACCACCAATGGGGTCTTGCTATGCATGATGACCTGATTGACGCGGTCAACTGGGCAATTGAGCAAGGCATCGCTGATAAGGATCGCGTTGCGATCATGGGCGGTTCTTATGGCGGCTATGCGACCTTGGCCGGGCTGACTTTTACGCCCGATGTGTTTGCCTGCGGGGTCGATATTGTCGGCCCGTCAAACCTTGAAACGCTGTTAGAGACAATCCCGCCTTACTGGGCGCCGATGGTAAAAATCTTCCACGAACGCATGGGCAATCCCAACACCGAAGAAGGGCTGGCCATGCTCAAAGCTGCAAGCCCGCTTTACAAGGCGGACCAAATCATCAAGCCGCTGCTTATCGGACAAGGCGCGAATGACCCTCGGGTCAAGCAATCCGAAAGCGACCAGATCGTGAGCGCGATGAAATCGGCCAATATTCCTGTGACCTACGTTCTTTATCCCGATGAAGGCCACGGATTTGCCCGGCCGGTCAATTCGATTTCGTTCTTTGCGATAATCGAGAACTTCCTTTCTGAATGCGTTGGTTCGCGTGCGGAACCGCTGGCCGATGTGGTTGCGGGCTCGACAGCTGAAATTGTCGAGGGCGCAAGCCACGTGAAGGGGTTGGCACGCTAGCCACTCCGCCCTAGACCGGTTTCAAACGAAAACGGGAAGAGGGATCACCCATGTCAGGATCAGGCGCACAAGCACGCCGTCACATTTTCATCACCGGCGGCGCGTCAGGCATCGGACGCGCGGTTGCGCGCCACTTTGGCGAACGCGGTTGGTTCGTCACCGTTGCTGACGTCGACGAAACCGGGATGGAAGACACGCTTGGCATGATCGGTGGCGGGTTCAAATACTCGCACAAGCTCGACGTGCGCGACCGCGCGACATGGGATGTCGCACTGGAAGCAGCCGCCACGGCCGCTGGTGGCCAGATCGACGTGATGTTCAACAATGCCGGCATTGGCACAGGCGGCGCTATCGCTGAACTGGACGTTGAAGAGATTGATCGCTGCCTCGACATCAATTTGCGCGGCGTCCTTTACGGGGCACAGGCTGTCTATCCATACCTGCAAAAGACCGCCCCCGGATCGGCACTCGTCAACACTGCAAGCGCAGCTGGTATCACCGGCGGCACCGGAATGAGCGTATACAGCGCGACCAAATTTGCCGTGCGCGGCATTGCCGAAAGCCTCGATGCCGAATGGGCACCCGAAGGGATCAAAGTCTCCTCGATCTGTCCAAGCTTCATTGAAACACCTCTGCTCGACGGTACAGGCCATCGCGGATCGAACGAACAGATTCGGGATCGCGTGCAGGATGCAGGTCTGGAGATCACACCGGTTGAAGATGTCGCTGAAACTGTGTGGCAAGCCGTCCACGGCGACGAGGTGCACTATCTGGTTGGCAAAACCGCGAAACGGATCAACTTCGCCAAACGCTGGATGCCGGGCCGCGTGCGCAAACAGCAACGCGATTCCGCCGGCCTTTTGGGCGGCCGCGGCTAGCACCGCAGCAAATTCACGAATTTTGGAGAGAAAAGATATGACCACCGGCGAACCGACACGTTCGATTTTCATAACGGGCGGCGCATCAGGAATTGGTAGAGCGGTCGCGGTGTTCTTTGCCCAGCGTGGCTGGTTTGTCGGCATTGCAGATATTGACGAGGCCGGAATGGCCCAAACGCTTGGCATGATTTCATCCGGGCGCGCTTCGACCCACACTCTTGACGTGCGCGACAAATCGCAATGGGAGGCGGCTCTGGCAGCCTTCAACGAGGCGGCTGGTGGCCGGATCGACGTTGTGTTCAACAATGCCGGCATCGGTGAAGGCGGGCCCCTGGCCGAACAGCCCGAGGGCGAGCTTACCCGGATGTTAGACATCAATTTGAAAGGCGTAATTTTTGGCGCGCAGGTGGCCCACCCCTATCTCGCCAAATCGGCGCCCGGATCGGTTTTGCTCAACACAGCCAGCCTAGCCGGTATTATCGGCGCGCCGGGCTTGGCCGCATATTGCGCAACCAAATGGGCCGTTCGCGGGCTAACCGAAAGCCTCGATGCTGAATGGGTCGATGACGGTATCACCGTTGCATCTTTGTGCCCGGGCTTCATCGACACGCCGATTATTGGCAAGGTGCAGGAAGGCACCAACCAGACCGCGAAAGAGGCACTGATCGAACAGGGCGTCGAAGTATCATCTGTCGACATCGTGCCCGAAGTCGTCTGGCGTGCGGTGCATGGCGACGACCTGCACTACACCGTAGGCAAGGATGCTGGTCGCCTACGCCGGATGAAACGCTGGCTGCCCGGCATTGTGCGCAAGGAAATGCGCAAAACCGGGATCGGTGTCGAGGTCTAGCTAGACCAGCGCGTCAATCGCGCGCGCCATTTTCGCATCACGCCGCGACAACCCGCCTGTTGCCCCTGCATCATGCGTGGTCAGCGTGATTTCGACCTTGGCATAGACGTTGAACCATTCGGGATGGTGATCCTGCGCGTCGGCAAGCAATGCGACACGGCTCATAAACCCCCAAGCTTGGGAAAAATCGCCGAACTGGAAAGTCCGCGTGATCGCCTTGCCTTCGCGGGCCAGCTCCCATTCGGGATGATCGCTCAAAAGGCGGCTGCGTTCAGCATCATCGAGTTCGGGGACATGGGCCATCAGGGCGGATCCTTTTCGCGCGGGTATTGGGTGCAGGTGTTGAGACTTTCGAGGCTTTTGCCTAACGCTGCCGGTCATGCAAGCCAAACTGTCCGCGTCGAACCTTGCCTGCCGCCGCGGCGACCGGCTGCTGTTCCGAGCGCTTTCGTTTGAATTGAATGCTGGCGAGGCGATGCATCTGACCGGCGCGAACGGGACAGGAAAGACCACTTTGATCCGTGCTCTTGCCGGATTGACGACACCGTTTGCTGGCGAGATCTCGCGCGAAGGTGAAATCGGGTTGCTTGATGAACGCATCGCCTTGGACCCCGACCAGCCGCTGGGCAAAGCACTCGCCTTTTGGGCACGTATCGACAATTGCGCCGACCGTTCAAATGCCATGATCCAACTTGGTTTGGAGCCCTTGCTCGAAGTGCCTGTTCGCTACCTTTCAACCGGACAGCGAAAACGCGCAGCAATGGCAGCACTGCTTGGCCGATCGGTGCCCGTGTGGCTGCTCGATGAACCCCTAAGCGGGCTCGACACCAGCGCGATTGCAACGGTGAGCGCTCTGATTGGCCAGCATGTGACAAATGGCGGCATCGCGCTCATTGCTTCGCACCAGTCGTTGGCAATCGAAGGCCTGCAAACGCTTGAACTGGGCGGCTTTGTGCCGACAAGGGAAACGGCATGATTGCCGCAATGCTAAAGCGTGATCTGGCGAGGTTCTTCCCCTTTGCAGGTGGCGGGGCGGCGCTGCCGGTGGTGTTCTTTGTGGCTGTCGCGATGCTTTATCCCTTTGCCGTCGGGCCGGATGCGACCCTGCTGTCGCGGACAGGCGGCGGGATCGTCTGGATTGCGGCCTTGCTTGCAGCGATCCTGCCACTCGAAAAGCTTGTAGCGCAGGATATTGAACTGGGCGTTTTCGATCAGTTGCATCTGCGCGGAGCGAGCGAGGAAATGATGATGGCGGTGCGCCTCACCGCCCATTGGTTGAGCTTTGGTCCGCCCTTGGTGCTCGCAACCTTCCCAGCCGCAGCGCTGCTCGCACTGGATGCGCCAAGCCTGCACCTGCTGCTTATCGGATTGCTGGTCGGCACTCCGGGCCTTGCTGCCATCGGGTTGATAATCGCAGCCCTCACCGCAAGCTTGCGCGCAGGTGCAGCGCTTTCCGGCCTGATGCTGATCCCGCTTGCGCTGCCCATCCTGATATTCGGCGCAGGCGCTTTGGCGAGGCAGGATGCGGCAAGCTTGGGCTTTGTCGCCGCGATCAGCCTGCTGCTGGTAGCAATTGCGCCCTTCGCGGCAGGCGCCGCGATCAGGGCAGCGCGGGAGGTTTAGTCCGAACTAGATTGATCGAGGCTGGCTCTGGTTGCCCAGACCCTCAGGTACACTTGCGGGCCTGCGAACGACCTGATCGGGCACGATTTGTTTCTCGCTCAGAATATAGGTCATCAGCGCCGCCTGACGTTTGGCCACAACATACGAATAGCTCAAGCCGGCAACCAACAGTATACCGGGTCCGCCACCGAGATAGGCAACATCGAAGTAGGTGGCGACGATAATCAGGATTATGGCAGCAAACAGCAGTGCCAGCGAAACTTTAGACATCTCTAGCCCCTTGAGAATGTTCAATGGCCGCTATGTCGCACAAATCGATAAGGCGTCAGTTATTGCTTGCAGTTAATACGAGGTGGATTTCACCCCTGTCGCACGGGCCCCGATTGCACAGTCCGTCTTTTAATTCAGCACGTTATTGGAGCTACACCGTTAGGTTAGTAAGGCGGCTTGTCACGACCTGTCGGACTCTTGGTGAAGATCTCCACGCCCTCTTCCGTGATTGCCAGAGAATGCTCAAACTGCGCCGATAGCGACTTGTCGCGTGTCACCGCGGTCCAGCCATCGCCCAGCACTTTCGCCCAAGGCTTGCCCAGATTAATCATCGGTTCGATGGTGAAGAACATGCCCGGTTTCAGCTCCGGTCCCGTGCCCGCTTTGGCGGCATGCACAACTTCGGGCGCGTCGTGGAACAGCCGGCCAAGACCGTGGCCGCAAAACTCGCGCACCACGCCATAGCGGAACTGCTTGGCATGCGCTTCGATCGCAGCGCCGATATCGCCCAAACGCGCGCCCGGCTTACCCGCCGCTTCGATGCCGAGCATCAGGCAGTCATAAGTCACATCGACCAGCCGCTTTGCCTTAAGACTTGGCTCGCCAGCGAAGTACATGCGGCTGGTATCGCCGTGCCATCCGTCGAGCAGCGAGGTGACATCGACATTGAGAATGTCCCCTTCTTTCAACGCCTTTGGCCCCGGAATACCGTGACAAATCACATGGTTGATCGAGATACAGCTGGAATGCGTGTAGCCGCGATAGCCCAGCGTTGCCGGAACCGCGCCAGCATCCATCATCATTTCGCGCACGCGTGTATCAATGCTCTCGGTAGTGACGCCGGGCTGAACCCAGTCGGCCACTTCATCAAGAATGCGCGCGGACAATTGCCCTGCCTTGCGCATCCCTTCAAAGCCTTCTTCGGTATGCAGCTTGATCGTGCCGTCACGATAGACGGTCTGATCGCTTTCAACGAGTTGGTATTCGGTCATGGGCGCCGATATAGCGAAGCCTCTTGCCGATTGCGAGAGGCTGGAAACACAGCCCTTGCGAATGTGGCGAACCATAATTGATGCGTGACAAGTTCGGTCCGCCTATTATGGACAGGCAAATGACCGAAATCCAAGATCTGATCCAACCCGATCGCGGGCAGGATGCCATCGCAATCCACCTCACCACCAAGGGCGGGTTTGAAGACTTTGCCAAAACCCTTTCGGCTGGCCAGCGGGCAAGTCTTGCGGCGCAGAAATTCGAAGGCGCGCCCGGCTCGGTTGGGATTGCCCCTGACGGTGATAGCTTTGTCGCTGTCGGCGGTGTCGCTGATCCTGAAGACCTATCCAGCTTTTGCCTTTCTGCACTGGCAGAGCGTCTGCCCGAAGGCACGTACCGGCTTGTGGACCATGAACCGGGCGCAGCTGCCTTTGGCTGGTTGACCGCGCATTACCGTTTCACCCGCTACAAGGATGACGACAAGGCCATCGGGCCGCGCGTATTGCTGACCTCACAGGTTGGCCGCCTGCCCGGATACCTCGCAGAAGCCCAGGCAGAAATCTGGGTGCGCGATCTCGTCAACACGCCTGCCGAAGATATGGGCCCCGCCGCAATCGAGGCCGAGTTTGAAAAGCTGGCCGAAGCGCATGGCGCGAAACTTGACGTGACCAAAGGCGATGCGTTGGAGCAAGGTTACCCGATGGTCCACGCCGTTGGCCGGGCCGCAGCGCGCGAACACGCACCGCGCCTGCTGCACCTTAAATGGGGCAAAGCCAAGGACCCCGTGCTGGCGATTGTTGGCAAAGGCGTTTGTTTCGATTCCGGCGGGCTCGACATCAAATCGGCCGCCGGAATGCGGTTGATGAAGAAGGATATGGGCGGCGCAGCGCACGCGCTTGCGCTTGCTGGTCTAGTCATGGGAGCGGGCCTCAAGGTGCAGTTGCACCTGATTGTGCCAGCGGTCGAAAACGCAATCTCCGGTCCGGCATTCCGCCCCGGAGACGTGCTTTCCAGCCGCAAGGGGCTTTCTGTCGAAATCCATAACACCGATGCTGAAGGGCGTTTGATCCTTGGTGATGCCCTGACCCGCGCGAGCGAGGAAGAGCCTGATCTGGTGATAGATTTCGCCACGCTTACGGGCGCTGCCCGCATTGCGCTTGGCCCTGATTTTGCCGCGCTGATGGCACGCGAAGATGCCACTGCCGACGCCTTGATCGTATCGGGCAAAGCGCATGATGACGAACCGTGGCGACTGCCGCTGCCTGATGCCTATCGCGAGTATCTGCGGTCCGACATTGCCGATATCGTCAACGCACAATCCAACCCTTATGCAGGGGCTAGCGTTGCAGGCCTCTTCCTCGACAAGTTCGTTGGCGAGGGCATAGACTGGGTGCACTTCGACACATTTGCGTGGCGCCCCTATCCAAAACCGGGCCGGTCCAAGGGCGGCGCGGCCTATGGATTGCGCGCAGCTTGGCATATGTTGCAAGACCGCTTTGGCGGCTAATCTGTCAGCAACTTTCCCCCTCATCTTGCCCGCGCCGAATGCCTAGTCTAAGCGCGGCAAAGGCCTGTCCGGGGAGATTGGGCTGGAGACTGAACGAACGATGAGTGCGGGCGCAAGCCAGAACGGAAAGTATTCGGTGCCGACAGGAGGGCTGGGCCTTGAAGGTCCGGTTGAAAAGCCTGCGCCCGGTACGCTCGCGCTGCGCGGCGACCTTGCGCATATCGCGCTCGCGGGAAAACATCTGGCGGCCCATTACGTCATTCCGCATGAGCGTGTGATCGGTGCTGATGGCGCCGATGTGATGGAAAACACCCGCGACGATTCTCCCGTGGTCACCCGTTTCGAAGCAGGCACGCAGATCGAAGTTCTCGACATTGCGGGCGACTGGATTTGGGGCTGTCTGGGCCCGGACGGCCCGAGCGGATATATGAAAGCCCATTGTCTTTCCGATTGATACTGGGACTGATCCGGCTAAGGCTCTTGCCCCATGGCTACCCGCATTTTCATAGATGGCGCCGCCGGCACGACCGGCCTTGAAATCCGCGACCGTTTGGCTGTGCGCGACGAGTTCGAGCTAATCGTGCTCGACGACGCGCAGCGCAAGGACGAAGGCGCACGCAAAGAGGCGTTGCACGAAGCGGACGTTGCAATCCTGTGCCTGCCTGACGAGGCTGCCCGCGATGCGGTGCGACTGGCAAAAGGGTCAAACACAAGGATAATCGACGCTTCGAGCGCGCATCGGGTTGCCGAGGGGTGGACCTATGGTTTTCCCGAGTTGATTGGGCATGAGAAGGTGGCCAACGCCCAATTCGTGAGCAATCCGGGCTGCTACCCGACCGGGTTTCTCGCGTTGGTTGCGCCGCTGGTTCATGCGGAGATTCTGGAGCCGGACTGGCCCTATACCGTCAATGCGGTTAGCGGATATTCCGGCGGCGGCAACGCGCTTATCGATCGATTTGAAAATGACCCCGACATCGCATTTAGGGCTTACGGGCTTGGCCTTGATCACAAGCACCTTCCCGAGATGCAAGCCCACGCCAAGCTGGGTCTGCCACCTGTGTTCTCACCCTCGGTGGTTCCCGCGCATCGCGGAATGATCGTGGATGTTCCAATTCCGCTCGATGTAATCTCGGATGAGCATTTTGAAGAGCCTCAAAGGCCTATTTTGCTAGCCAAACTTCAAAGCACCTATGCGGATAGCAAGGTCATCACCGTCAACGCCGAAACCGACGGCATATCCGAGCTGCTTTTAGAGCGCAGCGCAGAGCCTTGGGACGGGATGGAATTGTTCATTTTTGAAGGCGACTATCAAGCCCGCCTGATCGCGCGGCTCGATAATCTGGGCAAAGGCGCAAGCGGCGCGGCGATCCAGAATCTCAACATCATGTCCGGTCTGCCAGAAACAACCGGCCTGTGGCTCTAGGGCTTCCTCGATTGCATCTGCCTAAAATTTAGGCAGCCGGAGCCTTTCGCTTGGGCATCGGATCTGGTTTCGGCTGTCGCCAGCCGCCACTTCAGATCACTAAGCATCTAAAAATTATGACTTTATTCGCTCGCCTTAGCAAGGTTGCCCGTTGGCACGGTTCTTGATTCCTATTTGCCAATGACCACCGCTGAGCCAGGGAAGCTAGCAACGTGAAAAAGATCGAAGCGATCATCAAACCTTTCAAACTCGACGAAGTGAAGGAGGCGCTGCACGAAATCGGCGTGTCGGGTATCACCGTCACCGAAGCACGTGGCTTTGGCCGCCAGAAAGGCCACACCGAACTTTACCGCGGTGCCGAATATGTCGTCGACTTCCTGCCCAAGGTAAAACTTGAGGTGGTGGTTTCGGACGATCAGGCCGAACGCGTTGTCGAAGCGGTTGCTGCCGCAGCGCAGACAGGTCGGATCGGCGATGGCAAGATTTTCGTAACGCCTGTCGAAAGCGCGCTGCGCATCCGCACCGGCGAAACAGACGACGACGCAATCTAATTCGACCCAACACATTTTAATCAAATAATGGGGCGCCCTTGCCCGGCGTCACCAAAAACAAAACCCAAGCTGGAGAACAAGCATCATGGCAAGCGTGAATGACATCGCAAAACGGATCAAGGACGAGGAAATCGAATGGGTTGATCTGCGTTTCACCGATCCCAAGGGCAAATGGCAGCATCTCACCATGGCGGCAGGCGCGATGGACGAAGACGCGCTCGAAGATGGTCTGATGTTCGATGGCTCTTCAATCGAAGGCTGGAAAGCCATCAACGAAAGCGACATGATCCTTAAGCCCGACATGGATGCAACCTATGTCGATCCCTTCAGCGGCTCACCAATGCTTGCGATCTGCTGCGATATTGTCGAGCCATCCGATGGCCAGCTCTACTCGCGTGACCCGCGCTCTACTGCCAAGCGCGCAGAGGCGTTTCTGGGTTCGACCGGCATCGGTGATACGGTCTATGTCGGACCAGAGCCTGAATTCTTCATGTTCGACGATGTGCGCTTCGAAGACGGCTATGCCGGCAGCGGGTACGCCATTGACGATATCGAACTGCCGACCAACACCGGCAAAGAGTATGAGATGGGCAATCACGGGCACCGGCCGCGTGCAAAGGGCGGCTACTTCCCCGTCGCGCCTGTCGATAGTGCTGTCGATATTCGCGGCGAAATGGTTTCGACAATGCTCGAAATGGGCCTCAACATGGACAAGCATCACCATGAAGTTGCCGCAGCCCAGCACGAGCTTGGCATTACCTTCAATACGCTGACCAAGACCGCCGACGAAGTGCAGGTCTATAAATATGTCGTGCAGCAGGTTGCGCACCAATATGGCAAGACCGCGACCTTCATGCCCAAGCCGATCAAGGACGACAATGGCAGCGGCATGCACACCCATATGTCAATCTGGAAGGACGGCGTTCCGACATTTGCAGGCAATGAATATGCCGGGCTTTCGGAAACCTGCCTCCACTATATCGGCGGTGTGATTAAGCACGCCAAGGCGATCAACGCCTTCACCAACCCAACGACCAACTCGTACAAGCGTCTGGTCCCCGGCTTTGAAGCGCCGGTTCTGCTGGCCTATTCAGCGCGCAACCGTTCGGCTTCTTGCCGCATCCCATATGGTGCAGGCGAAAAAGCCAAGCGCGTCGAGTTCCGCTTCCCCGATGCGCTTGCCAATCCGTATCTCTCCTTTGCCGCGCTGTTGATGGCCGGTCTCGACGGGATCGAGAACAAGATCCACCCGGGCGATGCGATGGACAAAAACCTCTACGATCTGCCCCCGGCAGAGCTCGCCGATGTTCCCACCGTTTGCGGTTCGCTGCGTGAAGCGCTCGAAGCGCTCGAGGAGGATTACGAATTCCTGCTCAAAGGCGGCGTGTTCTCGCTCGACCAGATCGAGGCCTATGCCGAACTCAAATGGGAAGAGCAGCTGCGCCTCGAAACGACCCCGTCACCGGTCGAGTTTGACATGTATTACAGCAGCTAGTTCGCTTACGCCTCAGGCGCCGGCGGAGCATCTGCTCCCTTGGCCTCCACGCCAAAAGGCGCGACGGCCGGCCGGCATTACGGTCGCGATGCGACCGAAACGGTGTAAAAATTCAGATGCGACAATAGGCCGTTCGGGCAA
>Ga0316207_10004309_pt1 | contig 12430 bp, 16 predicted proteins | sample 6weekpyrite_MG_FD_204943 | JGI IMG/M metagenome (GOLD analysis project Ga0316207, IMG submission 204943) | Microbial mat bacterial communities from mineral coupon in-situ incubated in ocean water Damariscotta River, Maine, United States -... | ecosystem: Environmental > Aquatic > Marine >... | reverse complement strand
TGGCATACATGCACGCCATCGGGACTAAGAGCCTGCCGCAAGTAGGTAGGGCTTTCAATAGGGATCATACGACAGTTCTGCACGCTCTCCGCAGAGCGCATGGCTATGATGGCAAATGGAAGAAGGGGACCACGCGCAAGGAGCCGCTGTGGACAAAGGAACATTTCATTAACCTTGTGACCCGCGACGGCTTCATTGAGCCTGAAAGCGTCACGCTGGAGCACATCGAGCGCGTAGGCAGTGACAACCTTACCCGCTTCGTAAGTGGTGAGGGGTGGGCGGCATGATCTACACTCTTCCAGACGGCAATGTTCAAATCAGCTTTAGTGGTGGTCGCACGTCTGGTTACATGCTGCACCAGATTCTTGAGGCTAACGGCGACTTGCCTGTTAGGGTCCGGGTGGTCTTTTCCAATACGGGCCGCGAGATGCCGGAAACCCTAGACTTCGTTCAGGAGGTTTCCAGGCGCTGGGGCGTTCGAGTTGTTTGGGTTGAAGATGCCGCGCGGGATAAGAAGGGGCTGTTCAACATTGTTTCTCACAATTCCGCCAGCCGCGATGGCGAGCCATTCGAAAGACTGATTAGGCGCAAGAAGAGCTGCCCCGATGTTTCAAAGCGGTTTTGCACTACGGAGCTAAAGATGCTCCCTGCAAGGCGCTACTTGCTTGCGCTTGGCTGGAAAGCTTGGACTAATGCGGTAGGCATCCGGGCCGATGAGGCGCACCGCGCCACGCCTTCCAAGGATAAGCGCGTAACCCGCTGGCACCCATTGGAATCTGCAGGCATTACCCGCCAAGACGTTGACCGTTTTTGGAAGTCCCAGCCATTTGACCTGAAGGTTGCCGAAGGGTTTGGAAACTGTGACGGGTGCTTTTTGAAAAGCGAGCGGCAGCAAGCCGTTTTGGCCCGAGAGCATCCAGAGCGCCACGCATGGTGGGAACGAATGGAAGAAATCGCCGGGGGAACATTTGTGACAGAATACAGCAAGCGAGAGCTAGGAAATTTCGTAGAACGGCAGGGCGATTGGATTTTTGACGCAGAGGACGCCCTTTGTCAGCAAAGCGGCGGGGAGTGCACAGGATGATCTTCCCACCTTCATGGCTCAAGTGGGCCTTCAACCGATTGTTAATCCCTCTCGCGCTATTGTGCGGTTTCGGGATGGCAATCATGTATTTGACTGGAACAGGGGTATTATGATGGTTAAGATGCTGGGGTCACGGCGCCGGAGCGCCTGGATGATTGGACTAATGGCCTATGGGCCGTGGGCTATGACTTTACTGGGTGGCTATTTGCTATGGGTGGGGTTCCGGTGATTGCGGCACTCTACGTTAAATCGGGCGGCGCCTATTACGGTCTTGACGGCGTAGACCCTTGGGACGAGAAGCGGGATGCTCGCAAGTATGCCGGTCCTTACCCGGTTGTTGCGCATCCGCCCTGTCAGCGATGGGGTAAGCTTTGGGCGGGTCAACCGCTCTGGATCAAACGCACGGGAGAGCGCAAGAAGAAGGGCGATGATGGCGGGTGCTTCAAGGCGGCTCTTGCGGCCGTCCGCAAATGGGGCGGGGTTATTGAGCATCCGAGGGATAGCTATGCATGGCCTCACTTCAACCTGAACAAGCCCCCTCGTGGGGGTGGCTGGATCATGGCCGATTTCTACAATGGCTGGACGTGTGAAGTTGAGCAGGGCCGATACGGGCACTATGCGCGCAAGCCCACCTGGCTTTACGCTATCGGCTGCGAATTACCCGAGCTGGAGTGGGGTGAGAGCAAGCCCACGTTTCCGCAATGGGCAATCGACAAGCATGGGCTGGACTATTGCAAGCGCGCCGGAGAGCTGGCCTTCAAAGGGGGTGGCACTGACAGCGCCCCGCGCATCAGTACGCCGGAGCCGTTCCGAAACCTTTTGATCGGCATGGCGCAATCAGTAGCAGCGAGGGACGCAGCATGAATTGGTATCTGTTCAGAATCAAGACGGGCTTTGAGCGCCAGGTGAAGCAGGAAGCTGAGGGGTTAGGGCTGACAGCTGCCTCACCTATGGTGACAAGGCGAGTACGGGTTAGCCGACGAGCAAGGGGGAAGGTGGAACGAGAGTTCCCACTGATTCCGGGGTATGTGTTCGTTGGCTTTCCCGGCTCTGTAGATCTCAGGCCAGTAATTGACCTGCCTGAAGTCATAGGTCCCGTAGGGCTCATGTCCTTTGCAGACCGTGTGCCAGCCAATCAGGTGGAAGCTTTCCTGAGCCGCTACGATGAAACCCCCTACATCGCAAACTACAAGATAGGGGATCAGGTCCGCCTGCGCTCTGCCAGTCTTGAGCATGTGGTGGGCGAAGTGGTGGCAATGGATGACGAAACAGCCCGCATCCTGGTCCCCTTCCTTGGCTCACAGCGTGAGATTTCAATACCTGTGGACAGCGCACAAGCGGCTTGACCGCAAGTCCGAATTGCGCCTATATGTCGTTGCTGGATCAGACGCGAGGCGCAAGGGATTGTGCTGGACGCGCTCAGCGCACGGGGTAAGGGGCATTTCATGAGCCTGCGCTTGCCCAAGTGCAACGCTTTTGACTTTAAGCGGTGTGGACATCGGGGGCTAAGGGGGCGCGTATAGTGTCTTTCTTTGCAAGCATAACTGAGCCACACCGCCTTTTCACACTAGGGGAACCCCAATGACCGATTACAGCTACGACACATTGCAGGAGCTGGCGGCTAATCTCGACAAGCTCCAGGACCAGCTAGAGCGCGCCAAGGATGCGGCAGCGACAATCCCGGGCCTCACCGAACACATCTCCGAGATCAAGAAAGAGATGCGCCTACGCCTTGACCCGCCATACCCAACTGAACAGCCAAGTGCTGACCCAGCTGAAGACGGGGAAGAGTTGACCGAAGACGGCATTGAACAGCGCTTCGAAGCAGAAACCCAAGCAGTGCGCGCTATCATCGAGACAGAGCAGCCAGAAGTAGCTCCGGACACCCCGGCTTATGCAAGCTTCGCAGCTCCCCAAACAGATTAACCAGTTACCCGAGGCCCTGTGCCTTCCCACCCTTGTTCAGTCTCCCTTTTCTGGACTTATGGGGTCTCGGGTTCCCTTTTGCGGGCAATCGACAGCCCCTCAGCATGGCCGCGCGTAAATCACCAGGTAACGGCCAGCGATGGGGGATACTAGCTCAGGCGATTTGTCCGCAACCCCTTTCCCCGACAGGAAACACAACCAGGAGGCCAAGCATGGCTCAGGTAGATATAAACACTAAAGCCGCTATTGACGTAGGTGGTAAGATTCTCGCAGCAGGCGCTGCCTTTGGAATTGTTGACACACTCGCCTTTGGCGGTGCTATCACTCCAGAGCTTATCAAGCCTTTCCTCGGATGGATCGTATGTAGTGGAGCCGCCGTTGTTGCGTGGCGTCTCGTTAAGCCTTAACCTAAGTGAGAAAACATTATGGGAATTGAAAACGCCGCGGCATGTCATGTAGTGACGGAACTGGCGACAAACATTTTGCAAAACGCGGTGGACGATTACACCGAAGGCAAGATTTGTGAAGCTGAGCTGCGTGGTATCAAGCGCGCAATTCGCACAATGATCTTCAGGTGCGCTGACAACTGGCCGGAAATGCGCCGATTTGTAGAAGATGCATATGGGTTTAGCAGAGATCCAGACGCGCCAATCCAGACAGTGAACTAACACTCACTACTTGATTTTTATTCAAACTTTCAGAGAGGCGAAACATGGCAGGCGGTCGAGGCGGAGCGCGTAAAGGCGCAGGTAGGCCCGTTGGTGCGAATGGTAAGATCAACAAGATGATCCGTGAAGCTGTTCTTGAGGCTGCTGAGAATGTCGGCAGTGATGGAAACGGTGAGGGCGGAATGGTTGGCTACCTTCAACAACGTGCGCAGGATCAACCCCAGGCTTTCATGGGCCTGCTTGGTCGCGCTATGCCTATGCAGGTTCAAGGCGAAGGCGACAATGGCGAATTGGTCGTCAAGATTACGCGGGAGATTGTGAAGTGAGCGGGTATTATGTTGCGGCATTTTGCCTAGTTGCTGCGCTGGTGTTTGGCTTTGTCCAGCACAGCCAGAACAAAGCAGCCTCTCAAGACGCGGCGCTTGCCAAGTGGAAGGTTTACAGCACGACTGTGACAACTCGCTACTCGCTGAAGGTTCCGGGGATTGAAACATACTGGATTGAGGAGCAGCGCACGGCGGGCCAGCCTGTTGTTTTCTGGGCTCACAGCACATACAAGACGGGTGGCTATGATCTGACCAAGCGAGCCAACACCTTTGTTGAGGCAGAGCGCGCAATCTATGAGCATGCTGGCCTGAAGACGATTGAAGCTGCTGAGGCTAAGTCGTGAGAGATGAGCTCTGCTTCCTCTTCCGCATCTCAGTTATCGCTACTGCTACGTTCGCAATTTATGGCTATGGGTGGATAAGTGGCTGAACTAGATCTGCGCATTAAGACCGCGCCTGTCTTTGAACCGCTACTTGCTCCCCGTCGATACAAGGGGGCTCATGGTGGTCGGGGCTCGGGCAAGTCTCATTTCATGGCAGAGCATCTGGTAGAAGAGCACATTGTGAACCCTGGTATGAATAGCCTGTGTGTTCGTGAGGTGCAGAAGTCCCTACGAGAGTCAGCCAAGCGTCTACTTGAGATCAAGATACAGGAATTGGGCGTAGGCCCTTACTTTGAGGTTCAGGACAAGCTCATCAAGACGCCTGGTGGCGGAGAGATCAGCTTCGCCGGTATGAAGGACCACACGGCAGAGTCGGTTAAGTCCTTTGAAGGTGTAGGCCGCTGCTGGATTGAGGAAGCTCAGACGATCAGTAAGAAGTCATGGGGCATGCTCTACCCGACTATTCGTGCGCCTGGCTCTCAGATCTGGGCAAGCTGGAACCCTCGTAGAGCCGTTGACCCGATTGACTCATTCTTTCGTAAGGAGGCCAAGGATGACCCAGACGTCATTTCAGTTAAAGCCGACTGGTCAGACAATCCGTGGTTCCCGGCAGAGATGGAAAAGGACCGGCTACGTGACCTCACGACTAAGCCGGACCAATATGAGCACATTTGGGAGGGTGGCTACGTCACTGTCACGGATGGTGCGTACTATGCTGAATCCCTACTTAGAGCGCGTCACGACGGACGCATCTGCTCGCTTCCTATTGACCCCCTGCTACCTATCTACAGTTACCATGACATTGGCGGTGCCGGAGCAAAGGCTGACGCTTATACGATCTGGATCATGCAGCGTGTGGGGCAGAGCATCCACTGGCTGGACTATTACGAAGCCCGAGGCCAAGTCCTCTCCTATCACGTTAACTGGATGCGAAGTCACGGGTATGAGGGCGCTATCATTAAGCTCCCCCACGATGGAGTGAACACTAACAACGTCACGGGCAAGCGCTATGAAGACCATTGGGCCGAAGCGGGCTTTCGTGTTGAAAGCATACCTAATCAAGGTCCAGGCGCTGCAATGCAACGTGTAGAACATGCTCGCCGGCTCTTCCCTCGCATGAAGTTTGATGAGGCGAAGACAGAAGCGGGCAGACAGGCACTCGGGTGGTATCACCCAAAGCTTGACGAAGACCGCCAAATTGACCTAGGTCCTGACCATGATTGGGCATCGCATGCAGCTGATGCTTTCGGGCTTGGGGCTACCGACTATGAAGAGCCAAAGGGCGTTGATGATGCGCCTATGTACATCGAATACGGGACTATGGCCTAATGTCTGAAAACACCCTCATGTCTGATGAGTATTACGAAGAGAACGTTGAACTGCTTGAGCTGTTGAAGCGAGAGCATGATGCTTCTGTCGGTTATGAGTCTGACCAGATCTACCAACAGCAGATAGACGCCTTCAAGCGCTACACCGGAGAAAACTATGGCGACGAGCAGCCTGGTCGGTCGAGTGTTCATGACAGAACCGTTTTTGAGACTATCGAATGGCTCAGACCTGATCTTGAAAGAGTCTTTGTCGCTGGCGGCTCGGCGGCTACCATCGAGCCTTGGGGCGAGGGAACTGCTCAGATGGCCGAAGACGCCTCTGACTACCTCAACCACCTATTCACCGAAGAGATGGACGGGGGCGGCATCGTTGACACGCTGGCCTTTGACGGTCTCCTACAGAAGCGAGGTGTTGGGGCTGTCTACTGGCGAGAAGCAGAGCTAGGCGAACCTGAGCAGACAGAGGTTGACGAGATAGGCTTCATGCAGCTGCAGGAGCAGGGCGTAGAGATCCTTGAGGTTATCCCACCTGAAATGCAGGGCATGCCCGCACAAGTCACCTTCCAGCGCGTCACCAAGCAGGCCAATCCTGAGGTTGTGTGCATTGCACCGGAAGACTTCCGCATTGCCAGCCGCTCGGTCAGCCTGGATTCTCCGCGCTATTGTGGGCACATTGAACGCCACATGAAGTCGGAGCTGAAGCAGGAATTTCCTGACCTGGCTGAGGTGATTGACGAGTATGGCCGCGCCAATGATGATTCTGCAGAGATCGATGAGCGACGGTCCCAGCGCTTCTTTGACGAAGACGACATGTACAAGCATGAGCCGAACGCCACGGCTGAGACAGAAGAGATCCAGCTTTACCGCGAGTACATCTACCACGATAAGGACGGCGACGGGTATGCAGAGCTACTTGAGGTGTTCCGCCTGGATGGTGTGATCCTCACCTGTGAGCCGATTGATGATAACCCTTACTTCAGCTGGACGCCTATTCCCATTCCGCATCGGTGGTATGGGCTTTCTGTCTTCGACATCATGGAAGACGTGCAGAAGATCAAGACGACACTGCTCCGCGGGGCGCTGGATAGCGTTTACCTCTCGGTTGCACCTCGTCAGATTGCGAACAAGAACGTTAACTTGAGTGACTTGCTGACGGTTAGACCCGGCGCAGTCATTCGCACGAACAGCAATAACCCGGTTGGCAGTGATGTAGCGCCGCTTGTTACCCCTGACCTCTCAGGCTCTGCAATGCAGATGTATGAGGCGGTTGATCAGATGGGTGAGCGTCGCTCGGGGGTGAGCAGAAACGCTCAGGGGATGGATCCTGACTCGCTGAACAAGACGGCGACCGGGCTCAAGCTCATGCAGAACGCAGCGAGCATCCGTAAAGAACAGATTGCCCGCAACCTAGGCCGCGGTCTCGAAGTGATGTTCCGCAAGGTGTATCGCCTGGTGACATCGATGGCGGACGGGCCGCGTAAGATTCATGCCGGTAAGGGTGAGTTCAAGGAATACAATCCTTCCCAGTGGCCTACAGAGGCGAAGATCAAGGTGCATGTGGGCAATGGCTCAGGTGACCGTGAGACGCAGCTGGGACAGCTTCAGATGATTCTGGGCATGCAGCGCGAATGGATTGCGAATTACGGGCTTCAGAACCCGATTGTGACGGTAGACGAGCTACACAACACGGTTGAGGCGATGATGCGGGTGATGGGCCAGCGTTCAGCTGACCAGTACTTCAAAGACCCTCAGGTCATCAAGCAGGAGAACCCGGAAGCCTTGCAGGCGATGATGCAGCCTAAGCCTGACCCGAAAATGCAGGCAGAACAGCAGAAGATGCAAATGGAGCAACAGAAGATCCAGATGCAGATGCAGGGCGATCAGGCCAAGATGCAACAGCAGGCCCAACTTGACCAAGCCAAGATCCAGCAGGACGCGGCAAATCGAGAGATGGAAATGACCCTGAAGCGTGAGCAGATGGCCATGGAGATGGACTTGAAAGAGCGCCAGTTGGTTGCAGAGCTACAGCTCAAGCGTGAGCAGATGGCCGCAGAACTGGAATTGAAACGTGAGCTTGGCCTTATGGCCGGTGTCAATGGTAGCGCGAACGGCGCGGCGACAAGCGGAGTACATGTAGGTGGCGAACCAGGATAACGAAGAGGCCCTGATTGGGCTTCGAACAGAATTGCTCGAAGTACAAGATGCAGAGGCTATAGCGGCCAACACAGCTGTCATGGAGTATTTCGGGAATGTGAGGGACGCGGCTGTTAAGGCCATGCTCTCACCGAACTTTGACGCAGACGAGCGGACGTTATGGACCCTTAGGGTCACCGCTCAGACCGTTGATAAGTTCTTTGAGTACCTTAGCGAGAAACGCGATCTTAGGGCGTTTGTTGAGGCTGAAATTAGAGCCAATAGCGGAGAAAGTACCTAATGAACGAGGTAAGCGACGGCTTAAACACGGAAGAAACATCATCGAATGACCTGCTCAGCGCCTTTGCTGGGACGGGTGATCTTGATGGTCTGTTTACTCCGGACGAAGAAGCACCAAAGGAACCAGCTGAGGCTGTTCAGGACGCGGAAACGCCAGACACAGGCGATGACGAGACGGAAGAAACCGAAGTTGAGGCCAAGGAAGACGAAGCGGAAGCAGAGTCTGATGAGGCTGATGATGACGGCGATTTCATTGAATTTGAGCTTGAGGATGGCACCTCTGAGCGGGTGAGTGTGGCGGAAGCGCTTGCATCTCACCAACAACTTCAACAACTCGGCGCAGAATCCGAACAGATACGCGCCCAGATTGCAGACGCAGCCCAAGCTGAGATTACTCAGGTGAAGGAGGCGTATAACAACCAGGTCCAGCAAGTTGCACAAGCATGGGGCGTTCTGAACGAACTCATGCCCAATGTGCAGATGCCGGATCAAAGCCTGATCACGACTGATCCCCACCAATACGCGGCCCAATTGCGCAACTATGAACTTGTGCAGGAACGCTACGGCGCGGCTCGGGAGAAGATTCAGGAAGCTCAGCAGGCGTATCAGCAGCAGCAACAGGAAGAGTGGAGCCGTCAGGCCAACTCCAACTGGCAGAAGCTGGTCAGTCTCGATAAGTCATGGGCAGAAGGGAAACCAGCGGAACGGCTGGAGACTCTACGCTCATCGATCGCCGGCACGTACGGCATTGAACGCACTGTAATAGACCAGATCACTGAACCTGGCTTTATTCGCATGGCGGAAGATGCGGCGGCGTACCGGGCAGCCAAGGGCAAAAAGGTTGAGGCCAAGGCAAAGACAGCTCCGAAGCTCGTTAAGGGCGGAAAAGCTGGCCGAAGCTCTGCAAATCCGATGGCAGCACGTAAGGCGAAAGCCAATGCTGCTCTGAAGAAGACGGGCGAAGCACTGGACTTGGAAGCTGTTTGGGGGTCACACCTCGATTAAGCCGGGTTTCTCTATATTAGGAACCTAACCGATGGCAGTAGCCTCAGGAACCACCACACGATTTGAGCAGGTTGGTGAGCGTGAACAGCTCACAAACAAGATTTACAACCTTGCTCCAATGGCAACGCCGTTCATGACCGCAATTGGTCGCGGACCGGCAGCAACTAACACCAAGGTCGAATGGCAGACCGATGACCTCGCTGCAGCGGCAGAAAACGCCGCTCTTGAAGGCGATACAGCATCGTATGTCACAGCAGACGCAACCGTCCGACTGGCAAACCACACGCAGATCTTCACGAAGTCTGTTGAGGTTTCAGGCACTGCTCAGGCACTGTCTACCGCTGGTCGCCGGAACGAGCTGCTGTATCAAGTCGATAAGCGGACCAAGGAAATCAAGCGGGACATGGAATTTGCAATTACGCAAAACCGTGCTTCTTCCGCTGGTTCCCGTGCAACGGCTCGCACCCTGGCTGGCTTTGAAGCATGGATCGAAACCAACGATTCACGCGGCTCAGGCGGCGCTGCTGGTGGCTTCACCACGTCAACGCAGATCGTTTCTGCTGCGACTGATGCAAGCTCTACAAACCAGCGCACTTTCACTGAAAGCATCCTGAAGGCTGCAATTAAGGAAGTGTGGGACTCGACAGGTGATCATTCGCCTTTGATCATTGTTGGCTCGTTCAACAAACAGCAAGCGTCCGGCTTCTCCGGTATTGCGACAGGCTATCAGGACTATGGTAACGCCAAGTCTTCGAAAGGCATTGCAATTCTGGGCGCCGCGGACATCTACGTGTCAGACTTCGGTATGCACAAGATTGTTCCGGACCACTTCTCTCGTGATCGTTCAGCCATGCTGGTCAATCCGAAGCATTGGGAGATGCGCTACTTGCGTCAGTTCAAGATCAACACCCTTGCGAAAGTTGGGGATAGCGACAGACGCCAGTTGATCGCAGAAGCGACACTGTGTAGCAAAAACGAGAAGGGCAGCGGCGTTGTTGCTGACCTGACCACAACAAGCTAGACCTCCTCCGGCTAGCTTCAGAGGCGCGCTTTATTTCTTTCTAGCGCCTCACATGCGGGGGCGGTGCTGTTTACTTAGCGGGGCAGCACCGCTTTCCACCAACACAAGAGGGTTAAATGACAGAAGACGTACGCAAAGAGCTTTATGATCTGGCCAAGGCAAACGGGCTTGAGCCCCACAGCCGCACAGGCGTGGCAAAGCTCCAGGAGATGCTTGTAGAGGCCAATATACCCTTTGAGGCGTCTGAGCCCGAAGATCCGGCGCTTGCCGCTGCACAGGCTGCTGCTTTCGCTGAGGAAGAGACACTCTCCCTGAAGGAAGAGATCGAAGATGACCGTGATGCTTTGACGGACTTGGAAGAGTCCGGCGCATCGGTTGAAGAGGTAGAGGCGGCTCGCGAAGCCCTCTCCCACAAGATTGAGAAGAGCGACAAGCAGGCCGCGAGAGCGAAGGCCAAGGAGGCCCGCAAGGACCGTGTGACCTGCGTCGTTATGAAGAAGGTTCACATTCAGCGTGTGGACATGGGAATAGCGGACGCATCGGGCATGTCTGACAAGATGCAGCCTGGTGCTGAGGTCCGTTTGAAGCGAGAGCTTGCGGAGAGCCTTGAGGCCCGCGGCCAAGTGAAGATGGTAAGCTGATGAGCAACAACGATCCAAAGTATGACTTCCACGCTGGCGGCATAATTAACGAAGCAAGCCAGGAGCGTATCCCGGATGATGAGCCGGTGATGGTCTTTCGGGCTAGGGACTTGTACGCGTTTGACGCAATCAACGAGTATTTGAATGTGCTTAAAAAGGCGAAGCACGAGGGCGCTCATATCGATGATGCCCACATCGAGGCGGTTCAAGGTCGCCTTGAAGCCTTTGCCGTGTTTCGCGCCGCAAACCCAAGACGCATGAAAACACCGGATACGGAGCTGGTATAGATGGCAACCAAGCTTAGAAATGGTGAATGGGACATGTCTGCGGGTGGTATCCTTGATACTGCCTATGCTGATGAAGAGACAGGTGATTTAATCATCCATCGCATGCAGAATGTTTCGCCTATTCTCGACCACAACGCCTTTCTGCGGTCACTGGGAAGCGACTATTACAAGGGCGAAAATGGCGAGATGTGGCACTTCGCGAAGGTTCCTCCGATTATTATGGAGGAGCTATGTATCAAACTAGGGGCAGATGTGGTTTTCGGTGAAGACCCAGATGGATTGCTGATCAAGACGATTGAGCGCGATTACCCCTACCTGAAGGTAGGAGAGTTTAACCTTGCATGAGGCAGTGAAGGCGGCAGAGGCCGCTATTTTCAAGAATACACCTGAGGGGGACGCTGATGCGCTCTCGATCTCAGACACGATCCTTCAACATGACCCGGTGAATGCATGGGCTCTGTCTACGGCAGGGCTTGCTTTCTATCGGATGCAGCGCTTCGGCCTTGCTGCCAGCCTGCTCAACAGCGCCAGTCAGCTCGCACCTGATCAGGCCGCTATCTGGAACAACTTTGCTATCTCTATGCGGGAATGGCACCCAAAGGACGCGGTTATGTTGCTGCGCAAGGCGGTAGAGGTCGATCCTGGTCACCTTGAGGCCCGTAAGAACCTTGCCGGCTGCCTTGGACGGATTGGAAAGCGGGATGAGGCGATAGAGCTTAACCAGGCTCTGCGCAAGGAGATGCCGGATGACCCGGACATTCCCTATAACCTCGCGCTTGACCTGCTGCATACGGATCGATGGGAAGAGGCATTTGAAGCCTACGTCTATTCTGAAGGCAACGAACAACGCACAGTCCGGAATTACCATAAGGACAAGAAAACGCCGCGCTGGGAAGTGACGGACCCGAAGTTTAAAAAGCCTGTGATCTACGGTGAGCAAGGTGTTGGCGATGAGGTGCTTGCTGCAGCGGCTTATGTTGGCTTGGACCGGGACGGGTGGGAGATGGACTTTATTCTTGACTGTGACCCGCGTCTTGAAAGCCTATTCAAGCGCTCCTTCCCAAATATGACTGTGTACGGCACTCGGGACAAGGATGCGCTGGCGTGGCCTGCAGACGAGGAGCCAGATAGTGCTTTGATTGCGATGGCGGCGTTTGGTGAGCTTGTTGGCCCCAGTGAGCCTGTCAAGCCTTGGCTGGTCCCTGACCCGCACCTTGTTGAGATGTTTAAGAAGAAGCTCGCTGAGACGGGTGATGGGCCTTACATTGGTCTGTCATGGTCTGGCGGGGCGAAGGACTGGGACCGTGCAGAGCGGACCATTCCGATTG
>Ga0316207_10004308_pt1 | contig 12434 bp, 12 predicted proteins | sample 6weekpyrite_MG_FD_204943 | JGI IMG/M metagenome (GOLD analysis project Ga0316207, IMG submission 204943) | Microbial mat bacterial communities from mineral coupon in-situ incubated in ocean water Damariscotta River, Maine, United States -... | ecosystem: Environmental > Aquatic > Marine >... | reverse complement strand
GAGACTGTTTATATCCCCGAAGGTGAACGCGGCACGCTGTGTGTGTCATCACAGGTCGGGTGTGCGCTTAAGTGCACTTTCTGCTCAACCGCACGTCAGGGATTTAATCGCAATCTGGAAGTTTATGAAATCATCTCGCAAGTGCGTGTTGCTGCCCGTACCTTAGGGGGTGGTGTCAAAGATGGCCGTGCCATCACCAACGTGGTGATGATGGGGATGGGCGAGCCACTACTGAATTTTGATAACGTCGTCAGCGCAATGGATCTGATGATGGACGATCTGGCTTACGGCCTTTCTAAGCGCCGCATCACATTGAGCACGGCAGGGGTTGTGCCAGCACTAGATCGATTGCGGGAAGTCTCTGATGTAAGTCTGGCTGTTTCATTGCATGCAACCAACGATGAACTGCGTGATGAAATCGTACCAATCAATAAAAAATACCCTATCAGCGTATTACTGGATGCCTGTCGGCGTTATATTGCCGATAAACCACATCGCAAGGTAACCTTTGAATATGTGATGCTTGAAGGAATTAATGATAGTGTGGCAGAAGCGAAGAAATTGGTGAAGCTGCTTGAAGGGATTCCATCTAAGGTTAATCTGATTCCTTTCAATCCATTTCCAGGCTCAGACTATCTATGCTCCAAACGTGAAGTGATTGATCGCTTTCAGGAGACATTGATTAAGGCGGGTTTAGTCACCATTCGACGCAAGACGCGTGGTGAAGATATCGATGCCGCCTGTGGGCAGCTGGTTGGTAAAGTACAGGATAGAACCCGGCGAAGCGCTAGCTTCGGCGCAATCAAACAGGTGAGCTAGAAAGCATGAGAAAACACTGTCGTGTGTTAGTCGCTATTTCGCTATTGTTATCGCTTGTTGCCTGTACTTCTGATGCAGTTAGAAAAAAAGCAGATGATGAGGGTTCAGCGGAGATCAATGCGCGCCTGGGGCTGGCCTATATGCAGCAGGGCAATTATGAAATTGCGCTGGAGAAGCTGCAGCGTGCAATCGAGCAAGACCCTGAGCAGGCAACGGCACATCACTATATCGCTGAGCTTTATCGACAGCTTAAGTCGCCAGAAGATGCACGAAAACACTACAATGCGGCTTTAGAGATCACGCCGAAAGATTTTTCGCTGCATAATAATTACGGGGTTTTTCTTTGTGACCAGAAAGATTATGAGGCAGCCGAAAAAAGTTTCTTGATGGCGATTAGTTCGGCACCAGTTTATAAGCCTCGTCATGAGTTTTATGAGAATCTTGCGCAGTGCATGATGCGTAAACCTGATCATGAAAAGGCAGAGAAATATTTTCGAGTCGTACTAGAAGCTAATCCACGCATGCCTGTGACCTTGTATCAGATGGCGCGGATTACCTATGATTCAGGTAAATATCTTCGTGCCCGCGCCTTTTTTCAGCGTTTTGCTGAGGTCTCGACGCAGACGGCGCAAACATTGTGGCTGGGTGTTCAAATCGAGCGTAAGTTGGGTGATGAAAAGGCGGCTGGCGAGTATGCACGTCAGCTGAAAACAAATTTCCCATTAGCGGATGAAACCGTGACGATGATGGAGTCTGAATAACCGTGAAAGATTCATCAGAAAATAGTAGTGAATTAGAGCAGAAGAAATTCAGTTTTGATTTTCGTCCGGCGCCGGAACGCAGAGAGTCTATTGCTGAAGCGGATATGGTTGAGACGGTAGATATGTCAAATAGCGCATCACCTGAGGCGACTGCACCGGTCGATGTGCCGATTGAAACAACTGAGACTGAGCTGCCTGGTGGCGTGCTTGCTGCTGAGCGTCAACGTCGAGGGTTTTCTATCGCTGATATTGCTAATCAGCTTTTTCTGACCGAAAAGCAGATTTCGGCACTGGAGGAGGATGATTATGATCAATTTCCTGCGCCCATATTTGTGACGGGTTATCTTCGAAACTACGCGCGCTTACTGGATTTGCCGCCAGACCCTTTGGTTGAGTTGTTTAATTCACAAAGTTCACAGTCGGCACCAGCGCTTGATCGTGTTAGTCGTAACACAGACCGGGTGATTAAAAGCAAAGTGTCGTTTGATCCTCGTATTGTGATCGCGGCTATCGCCAGCTTAATCGTGGCTGGGCTGTTGTGGTGGGGGATCTCACCAGACTCCGACGTAGCGAAGATAGAAGATGTTGCCGTGATTGATGATGTTTCAGTCGTCACCTCTGAGCCGATCACGACTGTGATCACCGCAGCTGTTGAGCCTGAGATAGAAACCGTTGAGATTGCGCCACCTGAGAAAACAGTTGAGCCGGTTAACCCGGTTGAAGTGGTAGATGAGACATCAGTGGTAACGAATAGCGCTAGTGAAGAGGTCGTCGAAGCAGCTCCCCCTGTTCCTGAGTTTGTTGCTGATAGAGCCGCTGCGCAATCACTTCCAGATTCGATGGTCTTAACCTTTTCAGCTGAATCGTGGGTTGAAATTACAGATGCCAATGAGCGGCGAGTAATGTTTGGCCTTGGTAAGCCAGGCCAGACGCGTGCATTGAGTGGTACTGCGCCCTTCAAAATTTTGTTTGGTTATTCGCCAGCTGTGAAGATGACCTTTAATGGTGAACCGTTCGATCAAAGTAGCTTAGCTCGTGGCAAAATAGCCAGGTTTACGCTTGGTAACAACAGCGAATAGAAAGATGGATGTGACTCTTAAATGAAATCAACTTCACAAATTATACGACGCAAATCACGCCAGATTATGGTGGGGGATGTGGCGGTGGGTGGCGATGCGCCAATCTCAGTGCAGAGCATGACGAATACCGATACCTGCGATGTCGACGCAACGGTTGGGCAGATTGAGGCGCTGCAAAAAGTGGGGGCTGATATTGTTCGTGTCTCGGTACCCACTATGGATGCTGCCGAGGCGTTTGGTAAAATTAAACAGCGCGTTTCTATTCCGCTGGTGACCGATATTCACTTTGATTACAAAATAGCGCTGCGTGTGGCTGAACTGGGTGCTGACTGTCTGCGCATTAATCCAGGGAATATTGGTAAAGAAGATCGGGTACGTGCGGTGATCGATAGCGCGCGAGACCATAATATTCCGATTCGGATCGGTGTTAATGCTGGCTCGTTAGAAAAAGAGTTACAGGTTAAATATGGTGAGCCGACGGCTGACGCATTGGTAGAGTCGGCGTTACGGCATATCGATATTCTGGATCGACTCGACTTTCAGGAATATAAGATTAGCCTCAAGGCATCAGAAATTTTTATGACGGTAGCGGCTTACCGTAAGCTGGCAACACAGATCGAACAGCCGTTGCATCTGGGCATTACCGAAGCGGGTGGTCTGCGTTCTGGTACGGTGAAATCAGCGATTGGTCTCGGTATGTTATTGAACGATGGCATTGGCGATACGATTCGTATTTCACTTGCGGCAGATCCAGTTGAAGAGATTAAAGTGGGTTTTGATATCCTCAAGAGCCTACGTCTGCGCAGTAAGGGGGTTAATCTGATCGCCTGTCCTTCCTGTTCGCGTCAGCAGTTTGATGTGATCTCTACCGTGAACGCGCTGGAGTCTCGTTTTGAAGATATCACCGATCCGCTTGATGTGGCGGTCATTGGTTGTGTTGTGAATGGGCCTGGTGAAGCGAAAGAGGTCGATGTTGGCTTAACCGGCGGTTCACCAAATCTATTGTATGTGGGTGGTAAGCCGAACCAGAAATTAAGCAATGAAGCGCTGGTCGATGAGATTGAATGCGCTGTGCGTGAGCAGATTGCACGCCGAAAAGCGGTGACTGATGAAAATGGCAATATCGTGATTCCTTTGCAGGAATTGAAGCGCTGATCAGCGCTTTTATCAGTCCTATAAACCTGAATAGCGTAGGAAAAACCTTGTCCAAGAGTATAAAAGTAGTGCGTGGTATGCACGACATTGTGCCGCAGCAGAGCCCGCTTTGGCAGCATCTGGAAGGGGCTGTTCGGCAGGTAGTCCAAGGCTACGGCTATGAAGAAATTCGTATGCCCATTGTCGAAAAGACCGAGCTGTTTGTGCGCACCATTGGTGAAGTGACCGACATTGTTGCCAAAGAGATGTACAGCTTTGAAGACCGCAATGGTGATAGCCTGACGCTGCGCCCGGAAGGCACCGCGTGTTGCGTGCGGGCTGGCATTGAAAATGGTTTACTGTACAACCAGATTCAACGCCTCTGGTATAGCGGGCCGATGTTCCGTCATGAGCGTCCGCAAAAGGGGCGTTATCGTCAGTTCCACCAGACAGGGGTTGAAGTCTATGGACTGGACGGGCCAGACATTGACGCCGAGTTGATTATGATGACGGCACGCCTGTGGCAGCTGCTGGGGCTTGATAGACTTGAGCTGCAGATTAATACATTAGGTACTCCGGTTGCTCGCGCGGCACATCGTGAAAAGCTGGTTGAATATCTTGAGATGAACCGCGACGTGTTGGATGAAGAGAGCCTGCTGCGTCTGGAAAAAAACCCGCTGCGCATCCTTGATAGTAAAAATCCTGCAATGCAGGCGATGATAGAAGGCGCACCGCAGCTGTTGGATTATCTTGATGATGAATCGCGTACGCACTTTGAAACGTTGAAGTCGCTGCTTGATGGCGTTGGGATTGAGTACCATGTGAATCCACGATTAGTGCGCGGCCTTGATTATTATCAGAAGACGGTCTTTGAATGGGTTACGACCGACCTCGGTGCGCAGGGCACAGTCTGTGCTGGTGGTCGTTACGATGGGCTGGTTGAACAGTTGGGCGGTAAGGCAACGCCAGCGGTTGGATTTGCAATGGGGATGGAGCGCCTGGTGACGTTGATTGAAGACCGCAATCTGGTTGTGCCAGACTCAGCCCCTCACGCTTATTTTGTGCTGGTCGGAGATCTGGCAGTATCACATGGATTAACATTGGCGGAGAAACTGCGCAGCGCACTGCCAATGCTGCGGTTACGCACCCACTGTGGTGGCGGTAGTTTTAAGAACCAGATGAAAAAGGCAGATAAAAGCGGCGCACCACTGGTGTTGATGATTGGTGATGATGAAATCGCACAGCAGCAAGTGACGGTGAAGCATCTGCGTGAAGATCAACCACAAACGTCATTGAGTTTTAATGCCTTGGTAGAGTATTTAAAGAAAATTGTTACTGGCTGATTAATTAACGCATTTTGCGATGGATTATTCGGATAACAGAAACAACCACAAACGAACATAAATAGAGGGTGCAGACGTGGTAGCTCACACAACTGAAGAAGAACAGATTGAATCGCTGAAAAAGTGGTGGAAAGAGAACGGCACATCAGTTGTGGTTGGGCTGGTTATCGGCTTTGGTGCCTTGATCGGCGGTAATTACTGGATGCAGCATAATGAGACGCAAAGTCAAAATGCATCACTTGAATTTTCACAGTTACAGGATGATATGCAGCAGTCACTTAATGACTCGGTGATGACGCGTGGCGATCACATTATTAATAATTTTTCAGACACCCCCTATGCGGTGTTGTCAGCATTTGCGATTGCAAAACTGAAGGTGGATGAAGGGGATCTTTTATCTGCTCGTGCGCGTCTGCAGTGGGTGTTAGATAACAGCAAACAGGCCGAGTTTCTACATATGGCACGCATTCGAATGGCAGCCGTGATGTTAGCTGAGGGTAATGCGGATGGTGCTTTGTCGTTGATTAATACGGTAGAGGCTGGTGAGTATCTGCCACTATATGAAGAGTTGAAGGGTGATATTTACGCTGCGAAATCCCAAAAGAGTGAGGCGCGTAGTGCTTATGAAAGGGCATTAAAGGCAAATGATAAAGGGGATAACAGCATGTTGCAGATGAAGCTTGATGACCTCGGTGGTGAGGGCGCATAGCAATCATGGGTGGTTCTGTTGTATTCAGTGCGGGTCGCCTGTGGCTGCCAGCACTTGCTTTGTTGTCACTGGTGGGTTGTAGCGGTGCGTTAACGCTTGAATCGCATCCGGTTCAACTTGAGCGCCTGGAAGCGCTGGCAAGCACAGTGCCTGCCTGGTACAAACAGCCACAGTCACGTGTGGATGAGTGGGAGGGCGCACCTGCGATGACCGTTGCAGGTAAGCAGCTGTTTATTGCTCATCCGCGTGGTCGTGTGCGCGCACTCGATGCTGAATGTGGTTGTCGCCAATGGAATGTCGAAACTGACGCGGCCTTAACAGGTGCGATTGGCAGTGGTGATGGTTATCTATTATTGGGGACTCACAAGGGTGAGTTGCTAGCACTATCAAGCAGTGATGGTTCAATGTTGTGGCGTAGTGAGCTTTCCAGTGAAGTGATGGGGGCGCCGCAAGTGTCACAAGGTGTGATTGTGGTGCGAACCAATGATGGCAAAATGTTTGGCCTCAATGCGCAGAGCGGTGAGCGACTATGGGTCTATGAGACGATTGTCCCATCGCTAAGCCTGCGTGGTGTTGGCACACCATTGGTGGTGGATGACAAGGTCTTCGCGGGTTTTTCAAATGGTAAGATCGCCGCGCTCTCTGTGAGTAATGGTAAATTGTTGTGGGAGAAGATTGTCGCGTTGGCCAAAGGGCGTTCAGAGTTAGAGCGCATGGTCGATGTCGATGCTGAACTTGCCTATGGCGATGGGGTTTTATACGCCGTTGCTTTTCAGGGGCGTTTAATTGCACTTGATGTCAGTTCAGGACGGATTATCTGGGCGCGTGAATTTTCTTCACACAGTGGTATTGCGCTTGATGGGCGCCAGCTATTTATCAGTGATGATGAAGGGCAGGTGATGGCACTGGACAGACGTACCGGCGCCACACTATGGCGACAGGATAAACTGATGCGTCGCGCAATTACGATGCCGGTTATACACGATGGGAAAATTGTGGTTGGTGACTTTGAGGGTTACCTGCACTGGCTTTCAACCGAAGACGGTAGCTTTGTAATGCGTCGTCTGGTCGATGATGTTGCCGTTATTCAACGACCGCTTGTTATTAATGACATACTCTATTCAGTCAGTCATCTGGGTACGATTACCGCACTACGAATGGACGTGCCATGAAATCTGTAATTGCATTAGTTGGTCTACCTAATGTTGGTAAATCAACACTCTTTAATCGTCTGACGAAGACCCGTGATGCATTGGTTGCCGATCAGCCGGGTTTAACCCGTGACCGTAACTATGGCGAGGGTAAGGTTGGCCCTCATCCTTATATAGTAGTAGATACTGGTGGTCTTGGTGACTCAACCAAGGGGATTGACGGCTTGATGATGAGTCAGGCAATGGTCGCGATAGAGGAAGCCGATGCGGTGCTCTTTCTTGTCGATGGACGTGCTGGCCTTTCTGCTGGTGATAAAACCATTGCCGACCGCCTGCGTCGTTCTGGTAAGCCGTTGATGCTGGTTATTAACAAGGCAGAAGGGCGCGATGTTGACCTGATCACCAGTGAATTTTATGAGCTGGCTTATGCGCATACCGTTGTGATTTCTGCTGCACATGGTGAAGGTGTATCGGACATGATGACCGAAGTATTCGATCATATGATCAAGGTCGAAGAACCAGAGGCTGAAGAGGAAGACGGCCCACGCAAAATTAAAATTGCGATCTCGGGACGCCCTAACGTTGGCAAGTCAACGCTCGTTAACCGAATCTTAAAAGAAGATCGTGTACTGGCATTTGATCGTCCCGGTACCACTCGCGATAGTATTCGAATTCCATTTCAGCGTGGTTCGCAGGAATATATTTTGATCGACACCGCGGGCATGCGCCGTCGTAGTCGTGTCAGTGAGATGGTTGAGAAATTTAGTTCGATTAAGGCACTGCAAGCGATTAGCGAAGCGGATGTTGCGATTCTGGTGATTGATGCCCATGCTGGTGGTATTTCCGAGCAGGACACCAAAATCCTTGGTTATGTACTGGAAAGCGGCAAGGCGTTAGTGATTGCGGTCAATAAGTGGGACGGCATGGATGAGTACGATCAGCAACGTGTTAAAGATGAATTGGAGCGCCGTCTCTCCTTTATTGATTTTGCTGAAATACACTTTATTTCAGCATTAAAAGGGCGCGGGGTTAATGAGCTATTTAAGTCGGTTGAGCGTGCATATCACTCTGCACAGATGGCGTTATCAACACCGCAGCTAACCCGTATTCTTGCGGAAGCAGTGGCGGCGCATCCACCACCCGCAGTTCATATGCGGCGTATAAAACTGCGTTACGCACATCAGGGTGGACATCGACCACCACGGATTGTGATTCACGGTAATCAAACAGAAAATATTCCCGATAGCTACGTGCGCTATCTTGAAAAGACCTTTCGTAAAGTATTAAAACTTGAAGGGACGCCGGTCAAAATCGAATTCAAGACCAGTGATAACCCCTATAAGGGACGGAAAAACGTACTGACTGATCATCAGCAGGATAAGCGTAAGCGTTTTAAGAAGTTCACTACTCGACGTAAAAAGAATTGATTGTTAAAGTTTTTTCGTTGAAATAAACAGCTTTCGACAAGCAGCTTTACCAGGCTGCGTGATAAGAAAAAGTAATATACCGCCTCGTTGTAATCCTTTGCTGTAAGAAGGGGGCGGATATAAAGACCATTTTAATCTTTACTGGTAGCGCGATGAGTGGTAACACTCCCATCATTCTAATAACACCAGGTGTCATCTGCCCAAATGGTGTTTGCGTGCGGCTTGAATGAGCTGCCCGATCGTAATAAAAAGTATCAATGATAGCCCCAGTAGTGTGGCCCCATCTCTCAGGGTTTTATTGTGGAGGTGGTATTCATTCACCTGGATAGTGTGGTTGTCGATGAAATTGCCTTTTAAGCTAATGGTTGCGGGTGTTTCAAGTTGTGGTGCAATGTTTTTTAATATGAATATGTCATTGCTAAAAGTCTTGATAGTGTAGGTGCCACTACTACTCATTTGTAACGTTACGCGGTCTATCTCTATCTGTTTTTGAGCTCTATGCCCACTGTCGCGTAAGGTCTCTACATAATGACTTCCTGAGCGTTCTATCTGCTCTAATAGTGCAAAAGGTGCCACTATATAAGTGAGTATTAGTGCTGCGGATATTCCCAGTCGCCTGGGTGAGAAAACAAGTGGAATCGCATTGGTTATCATGGGCTTTAAGTTAATAACTAAAGCGATGAGGCCTGCAAATGTTAAGAAGTAAGTAATGTTACTTTCTGGCCAATATAATCCAAAATTGATCAGGCTCCAGTCGAAAGGGGCGAGTAAATGTACCCCATTGGCCCATTTAGTTTGTGTGGCATCTAGCAGCAGGTGAACAAGGGAGCCGGAAATAAGCAGTAAGGCGGTTTTTAAGGGGCTTCTCATAATGCATGCGATGGCGCATGAAATAATGATGCACATAAATAGTGATGCCTGTGCAATCGCATACAGGCGAAGATCGAACGGGTCTGTATTTGTAGTGCTATGAAGGATGCGCTGCATAATCCATGGAAGATCGGGAATTATACAGCCGATATAGATTAATAATATATCTGTGTAACTGGAGAAACGCGAAAGTAGTAAGCGACTGACGGCAATATGTGCAAGCGTGTTTGGCATCTTAATGCGGCTTTTTAATTCTTGAGAGAGTTTTATGGTCGATCTATTTTACATGTAATCGGGCTGTTATGCTGGTTTAAGTCGCTATTCAATGGCGAAGAATACCCGTTACTAGTCATGTTTTTCGGCGCCGTCGTTCAGAGCTAATTAAGATTACAGATAGCACCATCTCTGGTAATAGACTCGCACAGGCCAATGGATATGGGCCGTCGTCTAAAGGGCCTGTTGTTTTTAGGAGGGATTAAATAGCAGCACGGCCGTTTGGAGGAGAACGCTCGCGAACAGAGGTGCACTGTCATAGTATCCAGTAACCTGAACACCGTGGTCGTGCGCCCGACTCAGCCGCGAGCGTTAGGCAGGTACCTGATCAGCGCCCTCGACCACCACCCATACCACCGCCACCAGGCCCCATGCCTCTTCCATGATGGCCCATTGCTGGAGGTTTATCGGGTAGGTTTATACCGCGCTCCTTGGCACGCACCAGCATACGTTGGTGGTGTTCCTTGCGTATTTGCTCTCGTTGTATTTCAGTTTTAGCAGCTCGTAATTTTTCGCGATGTTCAGCGCGCTCTTGTTTTGTCATGAGCTGACTGCCGTAGATTTGTTCTTGTGTTTGGAGTCTTTCCTGAGAGCGTTCCTGATCAGCAGCTAACGCAAACCCGCTGAATAGCAACAGGACACCCGTCATAATTGATACCGACAATATTCGTGCTGACATGATTGACGCCTCCTCTTAGCAGGGTTGATCAAGTAAGGACAATAACCACCGCAACCCCTTCAGTGGTTAGCGCTAACTATAAATAATCCCGAAAGTGGGGTGATTACAGCCCCCCGCTTTGGGGTCATATCCAGCATGGCTCTGTATAGACGAAAACAGTTTATTCACATAAGTGCCTGCTACGAGATAAAGCTAATTATATAACTAATAACATGCTGAGGTAGATAATTTTGTCAGTATTAGATGTGTTAATTATTTGAGGCCGGATTCACTGTCTACCGACGTTGATCTCTGGTTGTTGCGATACGATTTTAGCTCAGTCATAAGCCAGTATTGTGTCGTGGTTGTTTTGTTAGCGCCACATTGAACGCTATAAGCCTTACCGCTAAATGTACTTTTACTTGCCGAGCGTTCAATAAATTCTTCGGTGGTGGAAATATCGTCCCGAAAATAGGCGTATTTTTTTTTGATATGCGATAGCGCATCTGGCCCGTTATGCAGTGTGCCGTTGCGGTTAATGATACAGCTGGTAGTGGCAACGAAATTAAGCAGGTGTTCCACCTCGTGCCGATGTTCACTGGGAACATCGGCAGCGGTGAAGGAGGTGTGGCTTGCGAAGAGAAGGGCGCAGGCCATGTGTTGAGTATGCATTGCCATGTATCAGTGTTGGGTTATTAGTAGCGGCCATGCTGTTTGTTGATGTAGTTTGAGAATTCAACATGGCTGTTGTTCATGGTTTTAACAATGCCGTGGATATCACGCACGATGGCGCGCATCACCTGATAAACAATCGTCGGTTCTGAGGTAAGTAATTTTTCAAACTTCGCCTGCTCCAGGCAAAAGACCTGAGTGTCTGTAATTGCACGTAGCGTCGCGCTGTGTTCTTTACCATCAAGGAAGCCCATTGCGCCGGCCAGCTCGCCTGGCTTAAGCACATGTAGCTGGTCTTCATCGCCACTGCCTGATGTTTTAACGACAGAGATCTGACCGTCGATCGGCACATACAGGGTGTGATCAACATGTCCTTCAGAAAGCAGTTCTTCGCCTTTTTTAAGGCTGCGTACTTCAATGATAGCGGCGAGTACTTCGCAATGGGCATCGCTAAGGTCTTTACCGAGAGGTGAGTTTTTGATGAGTTCTACGTGACTAGTTGCATTCATGATTATCTCTTTTGGTTTTGCTAGTTATCTATTACCCCTTAATTATAAAGGGTTCTTCCGTGGTTTTCATATGATTGTCTTAATTCGGGGTGATTCAGTTTTAAAATAAACCTTGTCCCCCCTTTGCATCGGAAGACTATCGATCGATAGCCCCCTCTTCAGGAAAAGAGGGGCATTATTGTTGAATCTGACTTATGACTCACTCGCAGCCTGATTTGGAATATAGGTTGCGTAGAGGTATACCGGAATATCAAGTTCACCTAGTTTGTCTTCAATTAGCGGTTCAACATCATCCCAGTTCAATCCACCTACACCAGTCGCGAGACGTGGCAGGGCGAGGGAGGAGAATTGCTCTTTAACAGCCATTTTCTTAAGTGCTTTCAGGGCATGAGCAACATTTTTAGTCGTCGCTTTACCTGGGCGAGAACCATGACCATATCCTCCCTCCTGAGTAAGCAGGTTTACGATTCGCACACCATCTGCGGCCGTCCATACCCAGGCCTCGCCTGGATTACGATGTTCCTGATGGCACCAGTGGTGAAAGTCCTTATGCATAGATGGCATACGTTCATGCAGCGCTTTCGATAGTCCCTCGCTCATTGGGTCATTTGCTGCGACACCATGGGCAATCACCTGAGCTTTGCTAAGTAGAATATCGCCTTCGACTTTAATGATCATTTTTTTATTTCCTGTCTGTAATGGGTATGAAAAATACGGGCGAAAGGCAGGTACGTAATGCACCTGCCTTTCGCTTGAGCTGAAGATTGTTAGAGGTGCTCTGTCTCTTTTCTAATAGATTCCACCACGTCTTGAATACGGTCTGCGGCGCGTCCCACTTCCTGTAGCACAGCTGCGCTAACCGCTGCCTCTATCATAAGCGTAAGCTCATCGAAGTGTTTGTCGCCAACGTGGTCACGACCGCTCTGGCTCAATCTTTCTTTAAAGGTATTCACCAGGCGCTGGGCATGGGGCAGATGTTTATGTGTCATTTTATTTTTAATTCCTTTTCATATAACGTTACTGGTTTGT
>Ga0316207_10004307_pt1 | contig 12436 bp, 9 predicted proteins | sample 6weekpyrite_MG_FD_204943 | JGI IMG/M metagenome (GOLD analysis project Ga0316207, IMG submission 204943) | Microbial mat bacterial communities from mineral coupon in-situ incubated in ocean water Damariscotta River, Maine, United States -... | ecosystem: Environmental > Aquatic > Marine >... | reverse complement strand
TTTGAGCCATCAATCGATTATGTGGTTACAAAAATTCCGCGTTTTACCTTTGAAAAATTTCCCCAGGCAGAAAATCGTTTAACTACGCAGATGAAATCTGTGGGCGAAGTCATGGCGATTGGTCGTACTTTGCAGGAGTCTTTACAAAAAGCCCTGCGGGGGCTTGAAATTGGTGTGGATGGTTTCAGTGAAATTTTACCTGAAGGCATGTCTGAAGAAGAAATTGAAACAACCCTGCGCCAGGAATTACAACAAGCCGGTGCGGATCGTATCTGGTATCTGGCTGAAGCTTTCCGTCATGGTATGGATTACAAGTTGATTCAGGAATTAACCCACATAGATCCATGGTTCCTGGTACAGGTGCAGGACATTATCAATCTTGAAGAAAACCTGCGTAGACGTAAGTTAACTGATATTGATAAAGATGAAATGTTTCAGTTAAAACGTAAAGGTTTTGCTGATCGTCGCATGGCTGTGTTGATGGGGGTAACCGAGCAAACTGTTCGTGCACATCGTCAATCTTTAGACATACGCCCGGTTTACAAACGGGTAGATACCTGTGCCGCAGAATTTTCTACATCAACCGCTTACATGTATTCCACATACGAAGAAGTGTGTGAAGCACACACCAGCGATAAAGAAAAAATTGTTGTACTAGGTGGCGGTCCAAATCGAATTGGCCAGGGTATAGAATTTGATTACTGTTGTGTACACGCGGCACTGGCTATGCGTGAAGATGGTTATGAAACCATTATGATCAACTGTAACCCGGAAACCGTTTCAACGGATTTTGATACATCTGATCGATTATATTTTGAGCCATTGACCCTGGAAGATGTGCTGGAAGTTTTAGACCTTGAAAAACCCAAAGGTGTGATTGTTCAGTATGGTGGGCAGACCCCATTAAAACTCGCCCGTGATTTAGAAGCGGCGGGTGTGCCAATTATTGGAACATCACCTGATCGAATTGATCTGGCGGAAGACCGTGAAAGATTCCAGCAGTTAATTCAAAAGCTGGGTCAGAAGCAGCCGCCTAATCGCCTGGCGCGTTCTGCTGAAGAAGCTGTGGGTCAGGCAGAAGAAATTGGTTACCCAATTGTGGTTCGCCCATCTTATGTTTTAGGCGGGCGCGCAATGGAAATTGTGCACAATGAAGCTGATTTGGCGCATTATATGAAAACCGCAGTCAGTGTTTCTAATGATGCCCCGGTTTTATTGGATCGATTCCTGGATGATGCAATTGAAGTTGATGTTGACGCTATTTGTGATGGCAAAGATGTTTTAATTGGCAGCATTATGGAACATATTGAACAGGCAGGTGTTCACTCCGGTGATTCAGCCTGTTCCTTGCCGCCTTACAGTTTATCAAAAGAAATCCAGGATAGACTGCGCGAGCAAACTAAAGAAATTGCCCTGGAAATGCAGGTTGTTGGATTAATGAATATCCAGTTCGCCATCCAGATTACTGGGCAGGGTGATGAAATTTATATGCTGGAAGTAAATCCCCGTGCCTCACGTACCGTGCCATTTGTTTCTAAAGCCATTGGTGTGCCATTGGCGAAAGTTGCAGCCCGTTGTATGGCCGGTGTTTCACTGAAAGAGCAGGGTATTACTGAAGAGGTCGTGCCAGATTATTACTCAGTAAAAGAGTCGGTATTCCCCTTTGTTAAATTCCCGGGAGTAGATCCGTTACTTGGCCCGGAAATGAAATCTACCGGTGAAGTTATGGGGGTTGGAAGAAGTTTTGGTGAGGCATTTGCGAAGTCGCAATTGGGTGCAGGCGTGAATTTACCGACATCGGGTCACGTATTTGTAAGTGTACGTGAGCGTGATCATGAAGCAGCGGTGGAAGTTGGGCGCCTGTTAAATGAGTTAAATTTCGATGTGGTTTCAACCCGTGGAACAGCTGCAGTGCTCCGTGGGCATGGCATTGAATGTACCCTGGTAAATAAGGTGTATGAAGGTCGTCCACACATTGTGGATATGATTAAGAATGATGAAATTTCTTTAATTATAAATACGACTGAAGGAAAGCAGGCTATATCTGATTCATACACAATAAGAGCAGCGGCCTTGCAGCATAAAGTCAGTTATACAACAACGATTGCCGGTGCAAAAGCAACTTGCATGGCACTGAAGTCGCAATCTGAAAATGAAGTAAACCGATTGCAGGATTTACATAAAGAAATACTGTCTAGAAAGTAGATTATTTAAAAAACACTACAGACTTAGTCATTCCCGCATGCTTCTAGCGGGAATCCAGTGACTATGAAGTGCATAAAATTATTGGGTTGCGGCCCAAAAGCATGCCGGCATGACAAAAAAATGTATCGTATAAAACTCTCATAAGGAGATTGCGAAGTGAATAAAGTACCAATGACTGTTCGTGGCTCAAAACTACTAATGGATGAATTAAAACATTTAAAAACAGTAGAGCGCCCAAGAATTATTGAAGCGATTGCGGTGGCTCGTGAACACGGTGACTTAAAAGAAAATGCTGAGTACCATGCCGCACGGGAGCAGCAAAGTTTTTGTGAGGGTCGTATAAAAGAAATTGATGGTAAATTAGGTGTTGCGACCATTATTGATGTCACTAAACAAAATGCTACGGGTAAAGTGATTTTTGGTGCCACGGTAGATTTGGCCGATGAAGAAACCGGTGAAGAAATTACTTATCAAATTGTCGGTGAAGATGAAGCGGATATTAAAGCTAATATGATATCTGTAAATTCTCCAATAGCACGGGCACTGATTGGTAAAGTTGAAGGTGATGTTGCTGAGGTTAAGACTCCTGGCGGGATTCGTGGGCTGGAGATAGTTGAAGTTCATTATATTTAAATGAGGCTTAAACAATATAAGTTTCATAGAAATAAAAAAGGCTTATCTCTTTAACCCAGTTGCATAAAAAAAGTGACAAAAGGTATGCCGCCCAGGTTGGCAGGCCCCAGTAGAATAAATCTGGTAAAATAAATCTGGTAAAATAAGCCTGGTAAAATATTTACGATAATTTCATAATTAAGCAAATCTACTTCCTAATTTATATTAATACCTAATCGTATCAGTAAACAGTTTGGTGTAAACTGGTAGCTAGGTAGCTGTTGTTATATTTAAAGTTAGATTTGTTGGATTCTGGGTAAGGATCTTATATCAACTTAAGTCTGTGAAATTCAGTTTATTAACATGGTTATATTGTGAATAAATAGACATTTTCTTCTGAAATTACAATTACAAGGATGGATTTAGCGTAGTATGAGTCGTAAATAAAGCAAATTAAGTTATTGAAAATGTGTGACCGGTGTAAAAGATGAAAACTAAAGAAGACATTCAAAAAATACATGTTCTCGGACAGAACGAAAGCATGCAACAGGTTGTACAGTTAGTTGGGGGCGATTCCGGCTATGAAGATGAAATTAATTTATTTGACTTGTGGTTTGTTTTAGTTAAAAGAAGGAATCTGTTTTTAGCAATTGTTTTAGCTTTTATGGTTGCAGGCATTACTTTTGCGGTCGTAAAACCTGTATTGCATGAATATAGTGCTGTTTTACAGGTTGGAGTTATGGTGGCAGGGGGGAATAAAGAGCCCAAGTTTATTGAATCCCCAGGTAATGTGCTGGCAAAACTTACAAGAAGTTATATCCCCCTTGCACAGTCTGAGTTCCTTAAAAAAAATCCCGATATAAAATCTGCGCCTGAGATCACAGCTAAAATGGCCAGTAAAAGTGATTTGATTATACTTGAGGCCAGGGGAGAAGAGAAAGACTCAGAAATGTATCTGAGTATTATTCAGCATGTTATTCGGTATATTCAAAAAGATCACCAGCCGCAGATGGATATTGCAAGGAATGAATATGAACTTTTATTGCAGAATGAAAAGGTACTGCTGTCTGAGCTTGAAGACCCGGTTACTTTAAAGATGAAGCAAAAACCTTTAGAAATCGAGCTAGTGCAAGCTAACCTAAAAGTAGAGGGTTTAAAAGACCAGCGATTAGTTCGTGTGGTTAAGCAGGAGTTAGTCACTCTGAAAAAGGAATATAAAAATAAGCTTGCATCCTTGTCCGATGAGCATAAGCGACTTTCATCTGAGCGAGCAAGATTAAATGACGTGGATCGTTTATTAGAAAAGCGTGCAGCTGAATTATCAAATACGATAAAAAACGTGCAGAAAAACCGTAATTTAACAGCAAAAAGTGTGGGTACTGGACCTGAAGTGATGACGGTGCTGCTGCTGGATGATCAAATTCAAACTAATCGAGATCAACTTGCTGAGATTGAAGAGCGATTAAATTATGAGCAACAAAGCTTACGTGAAAAACTCGATAACCAGATTAAAGCTAATACAAGGTCGCAGGGGTACCATCAAAAGTTAATACAGGATGTAAACAGTAAGCTTGAAAAACTGGATATAGAGAATAGTCATGAGCAACAGGAAGCATTGGTAGCTCAGTCTGGATTGAAGTTGAATTTAGTTAAAATGCAGCTGGATCATGAAAACAGTGTGTTGGTGCAAAAACAGAAAATTGATGGTTTAGCGTATAAGCTAAAAGGGCTAAGGGATACGCAAACCTTAACCGAGCCCATGCAGTCACTGAAACCTGTAGGAACAGGTAAAAAATTGATAGTCATGATGTCGTTTATAGCGGGTTTGTTTGTGGCTGTTTTTGCTGTGTTTTTCCTTGAGTTTATTGCAAAGGCAAAAGAAAGAGCAAACCAGGCTCAGATTGGTTAAATCAGTTGTTAGTCATAGGTCAAAGCAAGGAAGTTGTGTTAAGTGACGTAAGGCTCATATGTAGTGTTTCGGTAAAAATAAGGTATTAAAGGGCCAAAAGTTTATTTTACATATTGACAGGCCAAATGAAATATTTAGATTTTTGACTTACAACTTACAACTTACAACTTACAACTATTTCCCAGGCAGCTCTATTTTAGGTTTTTTATTATTTCGACGGAATAAACTCAATGTTTTGCCAATTTTCTGTACGATATCGGCAGATGATGCTCTGGTAATTTGCTCGATCATTTCCGCGCGGCTTTCCTTGTCTTCTCCGGCTATTTTAATTTTTACCAGTTCATGAAAATCCAGTGCAATCTCCAGTTCTTTAAGAATGTTTTCAGTGACACCGTTTTGCCCTACCATAATGACGGGCTTAAGATTGTGTGCTAGAGATATAAGGTGTTTGATCTGGGGTCTTGAAAGGGGCATGGAAAGTCTCAGTAAATTTTAATAGGGTATTGTATCATTTAACCTGCGTTTTAATATTTAAACTGGAAAATAGAAAAAAGTGGCTAGAAGCAAATCAAGTGGTAACTGGTTAAGAGAGCATTTTGAAGATGAATTTGTAAAGCAATCCCAGAAAGATGGCTATCGCTCCCGTGCAGTTTATAAGCTTAAAGAAATTGATGAAAAAGATTACCTGCTTAAGCCAGGTAGTGTGGTTATTGATTTAGGTGCGGCCCCCGGAAGCTGGTGTGAGTATGTTGTACGAAAACTTAAAGGTAAGGGGCGTATTATTGCGCTGGATATACTTCCCATGGAGCCCATGGAAGGTGTAGAGATCATTACCGGTGACTTTCTCGAAGCAGACGTTTTTGATGAACTACTAAATACCCTGGGTTCTGATAAGCCAGACCTTGTAATTTGTGATATGGCCCCCAATATGAGTGGACAGCAGGCTGTGGATATTCCACGGGCCATGTATATGGCTGAGCTGGCACTGGATTTATCTCAGCAGGTGTTGAAACCCGGTGGGGGGTTGTTGGTCAAACTTTTTCAGGGCGAGGGCTTTGATAACTATGTTAAGCAGATGCGGCAGCACTTTAGCCGTGTTGTGATACGAAAACCAAAGGCTTCGCGCCCTCGTAGCAAGGAAGTTTATGGGCTTGCTACAGGGTTTAAGGCTTAAACCAGGAAAGATCAGTTGATTGCACATCAAGGGCTTACACTCTAAAACGTACCTTCAACTGATCTTTCCAGGTTAAAGTTATTCCCATTTATTTCTTCTCTTTGAAAAAGAGCTGATGATAAAAAAGCGTTTTAACAGACATATTTCGGTGAATATTCTGCTTGAGCAAGAAATTTGCAACTGGCTTTTACCCTGTCTGTGGTGTACTTTTATATTAATGTTTAATCTAACCGAGGTGTTGTCTTGAACGACCTGGTCAAAAATCTGATTCTTTGGGGTGTGATTGCCCTTATTTTACTTTCTGTATTCAGTAATTTCTCTCAACGTACCAGTAGTGATGCGGAATTTTCCTATTCTGACTTTATTGCTGAAGTTAAAAATGGCAATGTGGCGGAAGTGGATATTGCAGGTCGTAAAATCACTGGTAAAACCCGTGATCTTAAGTCTTTTAGCACCTATAGCCCTGAAACAGACAATCGCTCAATGATTGGTGATTTGCTTGATAACAATGTGCGCATTGTGGCTAAAGAGCCTGAACAGCCTTCATTGTTGATGAATATCTTTATTTCATGGTTCCCGTTCCTGTTGTTAATTGGTATCTGGATCTTCTTTATGCGCCAGATGCAGGGCGGCGGCGGTGGCCGTGGGGCGATGTCTTTCGGTAAGAGCAAAGCCCGTATGCTGGGTGAAGAAGAAATAAAAACCACATTTGCAGATGTAGCGGGTGTGGAAGAAGCCAAAGAAGAAGTGGGTGAGCTGGTTGAATTCTTGCGTGATCCGGGTAAATTCCAGAAACTGGGTGGCCAGATTCCACGGGGTGTTTTGATGGTGGGCTCACCGGGTACCGGTAAAACACTGCTGGCAAAAGCCATTGCAGGTGAAGCTAAGGTACCGTTCTTTACTATTTCAGGTTCTGACTTTGTTGAGATGTTTGTCGGTGTGGGTGCATCCCGTGTACGCGATATGTTTGAGCAGGGAAAGAAACACGCACCCTGCATTATATTTATTGATGAAATTGATGCGGTGGGTCGCCACCGTGGAGCGGGTGTTGGCGGTGGTCACGATGAACGTGAGCAAACCTTGAATCAGCTGTTAGTTGAAATGGATGGCTTTGAAGGCAGTGAAGGTGTCATTGTTATTGCTGCAACTAATCGCCCCGATGTACTGGATCCTGCATTGTTGCGTCCTGGTCGATTTGATCGTCAGGTGGTTGTACCATTACCGGATGTGCGTGGACGTGAACAGATTCTTAAAGTCCACATGCGTAAAGTGCCCGCCGCTGATAATGTCAGGGCATCCCTGATTGCCAGGGGTACACCTGGTTTTTCCGGTGCTGATCTGGCGAATTTGGTGAACGAGGCTGCATTATTTGCCGCACGGGAAAATGCTCCTGAAGTTTATATGGAGCACTTTGAACGGGCTAAAGATAAAATCATGATGGGCGCTGAGCGTAAATCCATGGTTATGTCTGAGGATGAGAAGAAACTTACCGCTTATCATGAAGCGGGGCACGCCATCGTTGGCCGTCTGGTGCCTGATCATGATCCGGTTTACAAGGTAAGTATTATTCCTCGTGGTCGTGCTCTGGGTGTCACCATGTTCCTGCCTGAAGAGGATCGCTACAGCTATAGTAAGCGACGTCTGGAAAGTTCGATTGCCAGTCTGTTTGGTGGTCGTCTTGCGGAAGAAATTATATTTGGACATGACAATGTAACCACCGGTGCATCGAATGATATTGAGCGTGCTACGGATATTGCCCGAAGTATGGTCACTAAATGGGGCTTGTCTGAAAAACTGGGTCCCCTGGCATATTCTGAAGATGAAGGTGAAGTGTTTCTGGGGCGTTCTGTTACCCAGCATAAAAACGTTGCGGATGATACTGCCCGTGTAATCGATGAAGAGATTCGTGATGTTATCGATCGTAATTATCAATGTGCTGAGAAAATGTTGAATGATAATCTGGATATATTGCACGCTATGGCAGATGCGTTAATGAAATATGAAACCATTGATACGGATCAGATTGATCAACTGATGGATCGTAAAGAAGTCAGTCCACCTAAAGACTGGAGTGACGATGGTGATGAGGGTTCATCCACACCAGAGTCATCTTCTAAAAAAGAGTCTAAGAAAGAAGATAAGGGTGACGGCTCAATTGGTGGTCCAGCAAGTCTCCACTAATTAGTTCATAGTTATTCAGTCACAAAAAACCCCTGTCTACAAACAGGGGTTTTTTGTGTAATATTTAATTTAAACATTGTCGGTGTTGGCTTCAGTTGGCGATAATTGACGTTATTTGAAGTGAGGCTGCGAGAGCCAGAACAAGAAAATAGATTAACTATAAAAAACTACTACTGTCCCGTTTAAAGAAATGGATTTATGTTTAAACCACGCCGTAGTGTGATTAGTGATTATTTCACCCTGTCCGAGACATGAGTTGGGAATGCCTGCATAAGACACGCCGTGAAACCCTCCCTGGTGGCTCGGCACCCGCGTCCATGCGGGTGACGGTCTTAGACAGGTATCCCCAACTCATGTCTCTAGTGATTAGCAGGACATATATGATAAAAAACATAATAAACAGTAATCTACAGGTTGAACTAAAATTCTTCATCTAAAAAACTATGAGTCATTTTTTTCCTTTATTGTCATCCACTAAGCCCTTAATTATGGGAGTGCTCAATACCACGCCCGATTCTTTTTTTGATGGTGGTAAATTTAATTCTGTTAAACCTGCTTTGCAGCAGGCCCTTCTCATGTGTCAGCAGGGTGCAGATATCATTGATGTGGGGGGAGAGTCAACGCGGCCCGGGGCAAAAGAGGTTTCTGTAAATGACGAAATAAAACGAGTAGTTGAGGTGATTGCAGCTATTCGACAGGAAACAGAGGTATGTATTTCAATCGATACCAGTAAACCCGAAGTCATGATCGCCGCAGTTAATGCGGGTGCAGACCTTGTGAATGATGTTAATGGTTTACGTGGGGAAGGGGCCCTGCAAGTGTGTGCTGAATTAAATGTACCTGTTTGTGTGATGCACATGCAGGGTGAACCCCGTACTATGCAAGCAAACCCGGTTTATAATGATGTGGTTGATGATATTAAGCTGTTTTTTGAGCAACGTATAAAGTCGTGTTGTGATGCGGGTATTAAACGGGAAAATATAATACTCGACCCGGGTTTTGGATTTGGAAAAACGCTAAAGCATAATTTAATGCTTTTGAAAAGACTGGATGAATTTCAAATATTTGAATTACCCTTGTTAGTCGGTTTATCCCGTAAGAGTATGCTGGGTAAAATACTAGATGATGATGCGCCTGAAAATAGATTGTCTGCGAGTTTAGCGGCAGCTGTGCTTGCCAGGACTAAGGGTGCGAATATTTTTCGTGTGCATGATGTTAAAGCTACACTGGATGCGCTTAAGGTTTGTGATGCTATGAACGCTGTGTAATGATGCTTTATACTTGTCGGATACCCCATCGTTAGCCCATATTTATAATGATGGTTAACTCTTTCAGGCCTGATATATTTTTGTAGGCTTAGCTTTAGTTGGCAATAGGCTACTCGAAAAATAGATTATAATTTTGTGGAATTTTAAATGGCAAAAAAATATTTTGGTACAGACGGAATTCGTGGCAGAGTCGGCAAAGGCCAGATGACTCCCCAGGCAGTGATGAAACTGGGTTGGGCTGTGGGTAAGGTGTTAGCGGGTCATGGCAATAACCTGGTGGTGATTGGTAAAGACACACGCATTTCAGGTTATATGTTTGAGGCTTCACTCGAAGCGGGTTTATCAGCCGCTGGTGTGGATTCAAGAATTTTAGGCCCAATGCCAACCCCGGGTATTGCCTATCTAACAAGAACATTACGCGCATCAGCGGGTATAGTCATTTCTGCATCTCACAATCCATATTACGATAATGGGCTTAAATTTTTCTCTGCAGAGGGTACCAAGCTGCCAGATGATATTGAAAATGAAATTGAAGCTATGTTTGAAACAGAAATGGAAACGGTTGATTCCGCATCCCTGGGTAAGGCTGAGCGAATTGATGATGCGCAGGGGCGTTATATTGAAGCGTGTAAAGCAACCATTCCCATTGGTACTTCTTTTCTGGGCCTTAAAATAGTGCTTGATTGCGCCAATGGTGCAACCTATCACATTGCGCCTAATGTGTTTGCCGAGCTCGGTGCAGAAGTTATCACCATTGCTGATAAGCCCAATGGTATAAATATCAATGAAAACTGTGGCTCAACACACCCAACGACATTAGCTGCCGCGGTATTACAGAACCGCGCCGATATTGGAATTGCATTTGATGGTGATGGCGACCGGTTGATGCTGGTGGACAGTAAGGGGCAGATCATAGATGGTGATGAGGTTCTGTATATCATTACCAAGGCACGGCTCGCAGCAGGTGAGGCACAGGGTGGGGTGGCGGGAACGCTGATGAGTAACCTGGGGCTTGAGCTGGCAATTAAAAAATTAGGCCTGGAGTTTGAGCGCACCAAGGTCGGTGACCGATATGTCATGGAGTGCCTGCGAGACCGGGGCTGGTCACTGGGTGGTGAAAACTCGGGGCATATCATTTGTCTGGATCGAACAACAACCGGAGATGGTATTGTGTCTGCGTTGCAGGTAATAGCCTATCTGGCGGAAACGGGGGCTACCCTGGTTGAGGCCCTGGCGGAGATGACCATGATGCCGCAAATTTTAATTAATGTGCCTTTACCGATTAAAACGAATCCAATAGGTGAGCCAAAGGTGCAACAGGCTGTAGATGATGTTGAGAAGCTGCTCAATGGTAAGGGGCGGGTGTTATTGCGTGCATCGGGCACGGAGCCTTTGATCAGGGTGATGGTTGAAGGCGAAGATGAAAAGACAGTAACGGCCTATGCGCAGCAAATTGCCGATGCGGTTTCCGCTTCGGTGGCGCATGCTAACCCTGGTTAAGCTGTAAGCCGCCAGTCGAAAGCGGGCCTCCCTCCGGGAGGCCCGCTTTTTTCGTGTTTTTTGACTTGCGACTTATGACTTATGACTTATGACTGCCTTAAGTACCTTGCAACAATCCCCAACCCCCATTAGAATACGCCCCTCATAAAAAAACACCAATATCGGAGTTAGGTATGCGTCAGCCAATGGTAGCCGGCAACTGGAAAATGAATGGTTCCTGTGAATCTGTAAAAGAGCTTATTGCGGGTATCAAAGAAGGCATGGGTTCAGTCAATAAAGCAGAAGTCGTGGTTTGTCCGCCTGCTGTTTTCATCCCTCGCGTATCGGGTGCTGTAGATGGCTCCGCTATTAAAGTGGGTTCACAAAATATCTGTGATGAAGATAAAGGCGCATTCACCGGTGAAATTTCAGGTGAAATGCTCAAAGAAATTGGTTGTGAATATGCAATTATTGGTCATTCAGAGCGTCGCGCCCTATACGGTGAAAGCGATGAGCTGGTTGCAAAACGTTTTGCAGCGGCACGTCGTAATGGATTGAAGCCTATTTTTTGTATAGGTGAAACCCTTGAGGAGCGTGAGTCAGGTGTAACAAATGATGTGTGTTCACGTCAAATTGATGCGGTAATTGCACTAGAAGGTGTTGAGGCGCTGGCAGACAGTGTTGTTGCATATGAGCCTGTATGGGCAATTGGTACGGGTAAAACAGCCTCTCCAGAACAGGCCCAGGAAGTTCATGCCTTTATTCGTGGTAAAATAGCTGCGCTTAATGCTGATGTGGCTGATGGTCTACAAATTTTATACGGCGGTTCAATGAATGCGGCAAATGCAAAAGAGCTTATAGGTCAACCTGATATTGATGGTGGTCTGATTGGTGGTGCATCTCTGAAGCCAGCCGATTTTCTAGCAATCTGCCAGGCGGCGGGTTAAGGGTAAAAATAAGTGATTTCAATTCTTCTTGTAATTCATGTGTTACTGTCACTGTCTATTATTGGTCTGGTGATGTTGCAGCGAGGTAAAGGCGCAGATGCGGGTGCTTCATTAGGCGGCGGCGGTGGTGGAACTTCAGGTTCCGTGTTTGGGGCACGAGGTGCAGCAAACTTTTTAAGCCGCACTACCGCTATTCTTGCGGCTGCCTTTTTCGCTACAAGTTTGTCATTGGCCTATTTCTCGGCAAATCTGCAAATCGAAAGTAGTGTAAATAGTGGTTCAGTAATGGAGCAGCCAGCAACAGAAGTACCCGTGCCATCTTCTGATGTGCCTGCCGCTGAAATGCCTGCTCCTGCTAGTGATGTACCTATGGCTGATGAGGCACCAGTCGCTCCAGCTAACGATATCCCTGCAACAGAGTAACAGTACCCATCGCGATCTAAAGGTCGCTCCTACAGTAAAGTCTCAAATGTAGGAGTAGCTTCAGGTCGCGATTTTGTTTGTAAATAAATCATGGGGTGTTGTGGGTGAATGGCGGGCAAGGAGCCATTCACGCTCGACAGGAAGTCGAGCCGGGCATGCGTCAAGTGCAGAGAGGGCAGGACGCCCGAACGCCCGTGAAGCTAGAAAAGAGCAAAATACGCCGACGTGGTGAAATTGG
>Ga0316207_10004306_pt1 | contig 12437 bp, 23 predicted proteins | sample 6weekpyrite_MG_FD_204943 | JGI IMG/M metagenome (GOLD analysis project Ga0316207, IMG submission 204943) | Microbial mat bacterial communities from mineral coupon in-situ incubated in ocean water Damariscotta River, Maine, United States -... | ecosystem: Environmental > Aquatic > Marine >... | reverse complement strand
CCATGCGGACCATCTGCACGGCATTGACGATCTTCGCGGCCTTAACAGGGCCATGGACAGTGCTATTAAAGGCTATGCCGACAAAACAACGCTGGATCACATTGCTCACCGCTTTGAATATGTGCTGGCTCCCTTGCCCGAAGGGGCGACCCGGTATTTTAAACCAACCCTTGAAATGCAGGAAATAAGGGTAGGGGAACCGTTCTCTGTGGGCGGTATGGATATCCTGCCGCTGGATCAGGATCATGGCTACAGCCGCACACTGGGTTTCAGAATAGGGGGCTTTGCCTATTCAACGGATTTAAAAGACATGCCGCCCGAGAGTTTTGACGCCTTGAAAGGGATTGATACCTGGGTTCTGGGCGTATTTACGGATCATCCGCATCCGACGCATTTGCATCTTGAAAAAGCTTTGGACTGGATCAACGTCATCAAACCAAGGCGGGCTGTTTTAACCCATTTGGGACCGGATCTGGATTACCGGACGGTCTCGGACGGTTTGCCGGATGGTGTCGAGTTGGCCTATGACGGACGGGTTATAACGCTTTAGTTTCCTGTTTATATTGCCGGATTATATTGCCGGACAAATTAGAGCCAACACTCATTCGATTTCATTATTCAAGTCGGTGCAATGATCCATGTTCTGGATTGTTGGTTGGACTGTTTTTGACGATGATTTTACAGAGGGCGTGTATCCGTTCAAATATTATAAATCATGTCTGAATTATATTCACGCAAAACAGATGTAAATATAATTACACCTATAAGTCACAAATTTAAACCATCGATTCGATCTCAATCACGGACCGTCAGATTGTACAGAATGATGATAAACCGGCTTTAAATGTGACCTTATTTTATCTTCCAAAAGGGATAGAGAACAACAATCGAAAATGCTGATTTGGTTGTTGCGACGTTGCTGATTGATCCCGCGTGAAAAAAACACCGACGTAAAATTGGCGCAGGGGCGGCGTTGCCGTGACCTTGGCAGGGCTTGCCCATGCGTCATTTAAAACGTTTGTACGGCGAATTTTACAAATAATGCATATATCATTTAAATGCTCATAATCTCCTATAATTATTAAATAAAATAAAATTTTCCATAATATATATTATGCGACAAACTTATAAAAATAATCCGCCGCCTTCTCATCTTAAACCGTTGTATTTGTTAACATAATTTAAACTATCACTTGCTTACGGTTTGCCCTCGCTCAGATATCCATGATTTGAAGTAAAGGGACATTTACAATGAATAAAAATCATTTGAATATTTTGACAAGAAACCTTGATCCGGAACAGCTTGACGCTCTCGGATTGTATTTCAAGGACAAGTCTGATCTGTTTTTTGCACACGCAAAAAATTTGCGAGATAAACACCGAGAACAATTTTTAAGTGCAAAAAGGATGAAGGAATTTGAACGCGAAAAAGAGCATCTTTGCCAATTTATTCATGGCTGTCTATTGGATGAAAATAGTTTGAATTTTGCCTTAAAAAAAGTTTCAAAAATTTCAGGAAAAAATGAAAAAACTTTAATGCACTGGTACAGATCCTACCTGCATGAAGAAAACAACCGCGCAAGAGCGGCGCGAAAAATCACTGTGATCCGGTTGGCTCAAGCCGGATTTACGAATAAAGAAATAGCAGAAAAAACCGGCGCATCACTTGCAACGGTGTCCCGTGATATTCGGAAAGTTTTAAACCCTGAAATTTAATTCTTATCTTTTGCGTGATCTTTTGGCTTTTTTGGCCCCTTTTCGGCCTGCGCTTTTTGCTGCCTTTGAGCCTTTTTTAAAACGGCCGTTTTTTAATCGTCCTGCTTTTGCCATGATTTATCCTTCCAATATTTCCAATAAAGCTACCCCGGCCATCAATATCTCCCCTGCACCAGTTTTTTTTGTCTGACCGGCATCGATGCCGCCAAACCCTTTAATAATTTCATTGCTGTCAAAGGCGCCGGGCGAACTCTCTTTAACCGTAAACGGCGCATCATTAGCCCCGCCTAAACCAGAAAACCCGCCAAAAGATGGGGACGTAGCATCAAGACCAAACCCTGTTTTTCTTCCCAGCAAGCTGTTTTCGCCGAAGATATCGCCGGATCCGTCGGAACTTGCAGATCCAGAGCCGAAGCCGCCAATATTGACAGATCCAGGGCCGTCAATGTTTGCGACCTCAACATCAGGCACACCGAGCGCCGTAGGCACACCGAGCGCCGTTGAAACAATCCCCAGGGCTGGATTAACCAAGCCCAAAACGGCGGACAACGGATTTACGGAAAACGATGTATTAACCACGCCCGGCGTGGTTGTGCTTGGTGTTTGCGAAACGCCGAAAATTGTATTTGCCAATTTTCCCATAAAACTTTCATTAAAAGTATTTGCTTGATCCGCCGCATCCGAACGCGCACCGGTGTTGATGCCATCGTTTTCTTGTGATTGAGCGTCAAATTGAGACAGAGCCTGACTTACTTGACTTTCAAAATCATCACCGGCACCTGATCCGGCATCAGATCCCGCATCAGGCCCGCTATCCGATCCTTCAGCATCGGCACCAAGACCCGCCGAACTGTCAAAATCACCGCCACTGTCACCGCCGCCGCCGCTATCGCCACCGACACCGGCACCACCATCAGGCCCCCCGCCCTCACCGCCGCCACCTGGACTTGGCATTAGTTTTGACCTTTATCTTTCAAAAGAACAGCCAAGGCACCAGCCCCGGCTGTGATAATGGCTGTTACCGGATCGATCCCGGCACTGACAGCCCCGGCGACCTGCCCCAAAGCATCCGCGACTTGCGGAGCCTCATTGATTTTGCCAATTTGACCGGCACCCAGCATGATTGCCGCCAATCCGGCCCATGTGGAACCCTCAGACATTCTTTTCCAAAGCCAATTCATTTTGTATCCTCCAATTTGTTAACCCGTGAAATAAGCGACCGAACATGAACGCGCATTTCGACAACAACCAGCAACAAAGCCAGTTGTAAGACGCCATTATTTTCATTGATGAAATTCAGCAATTCCATTTAAAATCCCGCCCTGGCATTTTGCCATTTTTGCACATAACCCGGCGACCAGATTTGTTTGAGAGCGTTTCCTACGCCCGCATTATACGACCCTATCCACATGTCAACGGGTGGCGGATAACCCAGCCTGTTTTCCAAATAATCATATGACCATTTCAGTTGCGCCATGCCTAAACGGACATTTGTCAATGGATCAAACAAACCTGCCGGACCACCGCTAAACCCACGATCCCGCGCCGTTGATAATAAAATCTGCATCAAGCCCAATGACGCATCATTTAATTTTGCTTCGTAACGTTTTGCGTCCGGATAAAAGCTGCTTTCAATTTGAATTATGGCCATGACATCATTGACGGAAAACCAGCCACCAAATTCCGTTTCATTGACAAACTCAACAATTTTTCGGACCTTGGCCGGATCCAGGCGGGTTGCCGCCTTGGCAAATTGCGCGGTTAAAAACCAGACAACAAAACCGAGACCTAATCTTGAAATCAATTTTTCCATTACAGTTTTCCCCTCGCCAGTTTCCGGGCCGCGATCCGCGCCACCACCGGCCCCGGCAAATCGGCATCGGAAATCACGCCTTTCAGTTTCAACGTGTCAATCAAATCCTCAATGGCGCGGATCATTAGCCCGTCTGTCGCCGCTAATTCACCGCCCGCTTTTTTGCGGGGATAATCGGCCAAATCTTGCGCCGTCTGCGCCTGAAAATCGGCCAATTCCGCCGCTGTCATGTCGCGGGTTAAGGTATTTGCGCCTGGTCTTGTTGCCGTTGCTATTTTTGCCATCAGACTTCCCCTGGAATTCCGAATAAATTAAAGGTGCCGGACGGCCAAACCGGCCCGCCGGACAGGGCGATTTTCATTGATTTAATAGCGGTGGCGCTATCAAGCCAGCCTCGCTCATCTTGCCCGGACCAGGTTCCACCATCTGCATAATAATCAAAGGTGACACCTTTAAAGACAGGCCTGTTTATAAAATTAAATTCAAGCAAGCCCCGACAAATGCCATTAGGCCAAGAGCCGCGCATCATAATAGACCATTGCGCCGCATTATCTGTTGCTTGCGTTTCCTGAACATTCGTTCCAGCCGCTAATCTATGGCCCTGATCATAATACCCGGCACCGATCCAGACCGGAGCCGTGGCATCGCCGGAAAGCGAAATATACCAATAGTTATAATTCCCGGCCCCCCGGCTACCCGTATTAAAATCCAATTCATAACTTGAATATTTTTTTGCATCGACAAAATCCAGAAATTCCACCGCCGCAACGCCGGTTGCGTCCGCAGACTGCAATAATACCCTTCCGGAACTTGTTGCAGATCCTAAACCGGTCATGTTTCCTCCAATAGACGAACATCAAGACCCGCCGCCGCACCAATGGCATAATAGGCCCCTGTTGCAGTTGTTGTTGTCCATGGCTGTCCAGACGCCACCTTTAAGCCGTTTGCCGTAGTGACCCCAGATCCACCAATATAAATTTCAGAGGCCCCGAGATTTTGAATTGTCAATGATTTTCGTGTTGACGCCGCCGATGCCAACAAAACGGCACTGGTTCCAACTGTTACACTTGCGTTTCCAACATTTGACGCCAATTCACCGGTAACCAGTTGCGCCGGTGGATCTGCGTCAATATCCAAGGTCGATTTATCAGGCGACAATAAAAACGTTGCTGTTAAACCGGATTGCGCGTCCCAGGATAACGTTATATGCCGGGCAGGAACCCCGGAAACCGCATTGTTAAGCCGCAAGACAACGGTTTCACTGTCCGTTTGCCCCAAACGAACATTAACCTTACCATTCAAATCCAAAGCACCGCTTGCCGTTTCGCAGTTTATAAATCTCAACAAACCTGAATTTAAATCAATGGTCTGTTTTCCGGCTGTGGCAAGATCAATTTTAAAAATGGACATTTTATTTTTTAACCCTTTTCCAGATAAACAGCCCGACTGCAACAAAACCCATCATCATTTTTACACGCTCCCAAATGACTTCATTCTGATTGACGGCGCGATTATTTGCAGCTTGTGCGTCAACTTCCGCTGACAAAACAGATCCGGCAATTAAAGCGTTTGCCAGTGGCTGGGTATCAATAACGTTGACGGCGGTAATATCAGGATTAACCTGAACATCTGTTGATGCCACCGCAGATGATTGATTGTCCGGACCGCCAAGACCGATTAAATCCAAAACGTCATTAAAAAAACTCACAACCTGCCCTTTTTAATCACCCTGAACGCCATATATCCCGCCGTCACCAGCGCTAAAATTTTCACTGTGTCCAGTGTCGATATATCAGAAATATTGAAGCCGCTTTTTTTTTCGGGATCAGATTTAACGCTATCAACCAGGTACGCTCCGGATCCCAGCAAACTTGCAAGACCAAAAAGAATTAAAGGCATTTGTCACCCTTTCATCAAAAAGAAAGCTGCCGCACCGGCACCGGCAAACAACAACAAGTCCGGGATCCCTGGAATAATATCAGTTGTTGAATTTGAACTGTCCAAACTTCCCCAAGGATTTGCATCAACATCACCGAGAGCAGACGGCCTCCCCTGGCCATAAGGTTGATATGGGTTGTTCGGCTGTGATTTGGCCTCTTGAACGGGTGAAGACGTGGCGTATCCGTTCGTTGATGGTGTCGCCGTGCCGCCGCCCGAAATGGCAACAATGGACGGATTTACAGAAACCGTTGTTGTTGCCTGTGACGATGAAATATTACTGGGAGACCCAAACCCGAACCCGCCACCGCCACCACCAGGGACGCCTAACGCCTTTCCAATGGCCGCAGACGCTAACTGTTTTGCATAATTGCCAAACGAGCCAGACCCCGGACTGTTAAAACCCGGTTCCGGCATATCAAATCACCTTATTTTTCTTGGCAAACACGGCCAGCAATGTTCCGGCCATGATCGCAATTATGACAAATTTCACCAAATCAGAGCGCGCTTTTTGTTTTTGCTGTTCGGTTTGAGCCTTCAAAGATTGCAAATTTTGTGCGTTGCGCGCGTCAATTTTTGCCGTTTTCGCGCCAAAATATCCACCCGCAACCGCATCACCCAGACCAAAAACACTTTCAATAAATCCAGGCGAAACCGATCCAGCGCCGCCAGCATGTTGTTCCGAACCACCAAGATCAGGCATAATCCGGCCCTCCTATCGTTTGAACGGGCGAACGCTTTCCCGAAGAATGTCAATGTTTTGCGTTGTGCCTGATCCTTTGGTGACATCGAGCGTCAACCGCAAATCAGCAGGTAAAACATCCCGGCTTGAATTCAGCCACATCTCTGAAAGGCCAAACATTTCCGTTGTCAGGGCATAGACGCCGGTTTGTGGCGCGTCCTGTTGGAAAATCCGCTGGTTTTCAGCTTGCAAGAAAACGTTTGAACGTTTTTGGAAAACCTGCGTCCCGCTTTCAAAATTGATTTCATTGATAATGTCATTTACTGCGACATTATCCCTGGTTGAAATCAAATATAAAGACCGATAACGCAAGCCAGTTCCGGTATCGATCACAACCTGTTTGTTGCTGGTTGTGGCCGTCACTTCTTCTGTCTGCATATCCAAGACACGCGCCAAGAAAACTTGATCCGGACTGGCACCAAGCAAATATTCTGCTTCGACCTTGCATGTGACAGCCGAAACGGCGGCGCTGTTTGGTGTTGCGAACAATCCAGAGGCATCTGAATTTCCCCAGGTCACGGCGAGACTGATTTGCCCCAATCGTTCGGCCGGCAAAGCACAAAGCAAAGGATTTGCCGAACGTGGTAAAGTGAAAGGAATTGGAATGACAACCGAATAATTTGTTACCGTTGTTGATCCGGTTGTAACAACCGTTGCCGTCAAACCATATGGACTCTTGCCTTGTTCATAAATGGCGCGAGCCGCCAAATAGGCACCGGTCATGTTATATGTGGTATCACGGCCATTGATCACAACTTCGACCCGCTCAAGTAGGCGAGCAAGTGTCAAAAATAACGGTGTTGAAGGACCGGTTGTGCCGCTTGTGACGGTAAAATCAACCTGGACTTTAAGATAAGTTAAAACGCCGGTCCGATCAATTTCCAATGTTTGACGGGATTGACTGGTATATTTGATTTCACCAATCGGCGCGGTATGTTTTGAAAACGGCATATGCCAAAACTCCTTTTAAAGTTATGGCGACCGCTTAAACGCGCGGACCAACAAATTTTGTCCAAAAATACATTCCGACCACCACAGCCGCCGCTGTATAACCCAGTTGCTTGATTGACATTTAATGAAACTCCATTGATTAAAAAAATTGCCTATTTAAAGCAATCTGGAGTTTCCTTGATTTTAAAGAAAAGTGCTTCTACGTTTACGTTTACGTTTACGTTACGTGTTAGCCGGAAAATTCAATAAAAATTATTATTTTTATACACGTTTACGTGAAAGGCGATTTGCGAACCGTTGCCCCTGTACGGTCTGACCAATGCAAACAGTGATATTTTTGTAATTTAGGCAAATCCTGTGCCGATTTACTGCCTATTTTTTCAGATAGATATTTAATGTCATTTGGTTCATCGGTATGGAAAATTGAAATTTCCTGAACATTTCGGGTGAAATTTTTCGGGATCATCGCCGGTGCCCGACTTGTCGCCATAATTCGCATCCCCTGATGTCGCCCGGCATGACAAATTTGATGTGCAAAATTTGGCAAATCTTTTGAATTTGTAAAAAATTCCAATTCTTCCCAAACTACCGTTATATTTTCCGCCGCAAGACAAACTTCGTTGCAATCTTCAAAAGCTGCTTTTCCGTACTCTTGAAAACCACGAAAAGAAATAATGAATCTTTTCCTGTTCAAAATGACATTTATTAAATCGATTTTTTTAAAAACAATTTGATCCGCCATTTCACCCAGGGCTTTTTCCCCGTTGGTATCAAACAAAACAATTCTGTCCCGTTTCCAACGTTTTTCTTTTCCGTCAATGACAGCCAAATCACTTTTTTTCAATTGATAACGGATCAGATGTGATTTACCTGATCCGCCTTTACCAATAAATAACCGGTTGTCCGGACGATCGAGAAGCGTCATTTTTTCTTAATCGCCGTTTTGGGAACCGCCGCTGGTTTTTCTGGTCCTTCTGGTTGTTCCATACCAGGAGAATTAACAACGGTTTTTTCTGTTTCTTTTTGTGCCGCCGCTTGCCGTTCCTGAATAATCATAATTCTGGGAACCGCCGCCGCCGCCACAGCACCACCGAGACCAATCCAAGCCGCAACTTTTGGGTTTGTCTGCAAATCATATAATTGTAACAGGGTAACTGTAAATTCAGTGATTGAATTGATTTCATCATTTTGCAAACCTGGCACATTCGCCCGGTTACAAATTATTTTACCAATGACGCCAACACCGGCACCAATAACAACAGTTAAACCAGCATCCGAGACGCCAACAGTTTCTGAAACGGGTTCAACCGGATCAACCTGATCAACGTCAATTTCCTGAATTGTTTCAGCTTCCGCCGCCGCCAATTCTTCCAGCTTGCTTTTACTCATAATTCTTTATCCCACCAGGCAACTTTTTTTTCCGGTTCAGAGGTGGGGTTAACCGTTTCCGGAACGGGATCAACCGATTTTGCAACCGGTTTTTTTGTCGCCTTTGGCTTGGTTTTAATGGTAAATTCAGTTTCACATTTTGGACATTTAACTTTTGCCATCAATCTTCCTCCACATAAATTGTTTCAACAGTTTCAACTTTTTCCGTTTCCCTTAAATATTTTTTCCAAGCGGCATTTTGCCATTTTTTAATATATTTTTTTAGAATTTGATTACTGCTTTCCGACCAGGCAACCGTTGAAATGTGACAGCCGCCGCTGTGAACCGGCGAACAATATAAATATAAAAATCCAGACCTGTTAACTTTCCATGGTCCGTGTATTTTACAATGAGGACACTCCCCCAATCCGACAATAATGTTTACCGGCAATCCGTCTTTTCTTGGTTTATTTTCCGTTTTCGACATTTTTACCCCTTGGGAAAACTTCCCGGCATAAACTGGCCAATACGTTCCGCGAAGAAATTGCATAGTCCCGAGCCGCTTTCTGGATTTCCAACGGACCGGCATCCAAAACCTTTTTTAAAGCCCGGTCCAAATCCTCCAAAAGCGGATCCTTTGGGTGGTGAGGTTCCATTTTTTTCATCAAAATTTACTCCGTTAATTTTTAAAAACTCCAAGACCTGTTGAAAATCCCCGCAATCCGCCACATCTAAAACTTTTGCCAACAAACGTTTTTTTACAATTTGACGAAAAACCCGTTTTGGCAATATCCCGACAGCAACCGCCAATTCTTCCGCCGCCGCAATTTCATCGTCATTTTTATCCATCAATCCAAACAAATTTTTTAAATTTTTTGACCAGGTTAATTGACGCGCCCCTTTAAAAGCCGCTGCATATTCCTGAAATAGCTTGAACGCCTGTTTATTGCCACGTCCCGCCGCTTCAAGTAATTGCCAAGGTGAACGCCCGACATTTGATTTTTTTATCTGTCCCTTGGTTATTTCAGCATCACAGCCCCATTTGCCGACATAATCGCCAGCCGCTTCCGATCTTTCCGCTTTTTCAAATTTAAACGCCGCGGGGTCACATTTGCCAAAATCATATTTTTCAACAAATCGCGCCCATCTTTCGAACATGAAAACCCCAAAATTTTCCGCCGCATCATCATTTTTTATTAAAAAAAGTACATGAATATGCGGGTGCCAGCCATTTTTCCCATAAGTGACTTCCATGGCACGAATAGATCCGACAAACCCCAAATTGTTTTTTTCTTTTTTCCAGCGTTTTCCGGATTGAACACGTTTCCAGGTATCCGCAACCGCTTTCCGTAAATCATTTGCCGTCTGGAATTTATGATGCCGAAGCGTCAACGTTGCCATATAAACCACGCCCCCAGCCGCTTTATGTCCATTCAGAACCGTTTCCACCTCTTGACGGCGCGCCTCCGCAATTTTTCCAGCACAAACCGGACAGGTCCAAACGGAACCACAGGTTTCCACACCGGAAAAAAAAGCCCGGTCCCCTTTTCGCCTTAATTCCACATGGTTTAAACAAGGCTGTTTTCCGCATGTGGCGACCCGTTCCCTTGGCAAAATACGCCCGGCAATATCTCGCAGACGGATTGAAATTCCCCGAATGGATTGATGTGGGGGTGAAACTCTACTTGCGTTACTGTCAAGGGATTTTGTCATTTGCCCTCCGGACGCCTGGCAATAACACCGCGCGATTGCGTACGGTTCATTAAGTTAAAAAATGACGAATGATCCGGTTTTTTCTCTTTTGGGGATAAAAAGTTTATTGCCCGTTGAGCCAAATTTAAAACAGGGCCAAAATGAAGCCCGCCGAATGACAAATTCAGCATCAAGTCACCGTTTGGCACATCACGCCGGACAATGATCCTACCAAAAAATTCAGGATCAAAACCCTTTGCTGGGGGATATGGACCTAAGCTAAAATCGATCCACAAAATTCCAAATTCAGATGTCCCAATGCTGAATTTTCTATCAAAAATATATATTGATTTATTTTTTTCCATTAGAACGGGACTTCATCATCAATATCTGTGTTTGTTTTCGGCGGCACCGGCGGACGATCCGCGCCCTGCGCGTCACCAAGCAAAATCAGCTTGCCGCCAATTTTTGGAACTTGAATTTCTGTGGACCACCTTTTGATCTGGTTGTCATCAGTCCAAGCATTTGTTTTTAGCCGCCCCTGGATGAAACAACGCGAACCTTTTTTAAGGTATTTTTCGACAACTTCGACAAGGCCCGGCCCTTCGCCGGATCCGAATACCGTCACCCGGTGCCATTCCGTTGCTTCTTTAATTTCCCCGGTGTTTTTATCTTTCCATTTTTCAGACGTTGCCACCGAAAAACTGGCAACATGGATCCCCATTGTTGTGACCCGGATTTCTGGGTCTGCTCCAAGGTGACCTATGATCTGTGCTTGATTTAGCATTTTGACATTTCCCTTTGTTGTTGAGTGTTTTCTACGGACGGTTTTCGCCCGTAGGCGAAATGGCTTTCGGGCAACCGTTGTGGAAAGACGGTCCCTGACAGCAAAGATCATTTTCTAAGCTGTCAGGGATTTTCCACACTCGGAGCCACCGGGGAGCCATTACCTTCCCCGATCTCTATGTTTTTGGTTGAATAGTTACGGTGCGCGTTTGCATCCAGTTACCGACCTGGATGCGCTTCCAGATGATCCCTACTTCGGATCCAATGATCCCCCGCGGCAAGGTGTTGCAAACATGAACGGATCTGGCCGGGCTTAATTTATCACCGGCTTTTTCGGCCATGCGCAATGTCCGATAATCTGAAACAAGTGAATTGTCCTGGAATAGTGAAAATCTATTTTTTGACATTTTGCTTTCCCTTTTTTGTGCTTTTGCCTTTTCCCATCGCCGCCCTGGTGTCAACCAGAGCGACTAGGGAAACCATCAAGGTCATTTGCAAAACACAACATGTTGGGGGATCCCCTACGGGTTGTGGATTGCGCCACTATCCATTCACAAATGTAGGGGGGTTGTCAATGGCTATTGATACAAGCCATAATCCACCAGGGAAAATTGACAAGGTAAAAAATCATGAAAACGATTGATGATTATATTGATTTAGCGATTGCAAAACGCAACTACAAATCAGATCGGCAATTAGGCGTTGCTCTCGGATTTAAAAGCAATACAGTCAACCAATGGAGGACTAAACGCGCATGGCCATCCGATGAAGCCATGGTTCGCCTCGCTGATCTCTGCTTCGAAGAAAAGGAACAGGCGCTTTTAGATCTGAATATTTGGAGAACGCAAGGAAAAGCACGTGAATATTACAAACATATTTCAGAACAACTGCAAAAAATGGCCGTTGTATTTTTGCTTATAGTATCGGTATTCTTACCTGCTCAAGTAAAAGCAGACGAACAAACCATGTACAACACGTCAACCGATTTACCACTATATATATTATGCGACAAACTGGATATATGGTGTGGTGGCCCCATCGCCCACATATTGTGAAAACAGTTCATTCCATTATTGATGAATTTAACAATTGGAATGCCGTTATTTTCCTGCCCTCTTATGATTTGTTGACCAGCTTTGTGTATCCGGCTATAGCATCCACCTTGTTCTGCGTCTGGATCAGCACCGGGGTTTATAAAAAAAATCGCCGGTTGATAATTATCCGCCGACGATGTTTTTAATGGTTTTCAGGTGGCCTTTTATGATTAGTTGCAAATTTCCATTTTGTTTTACTTTACAACTTTGAAGTCAAATGGTCCGTCGGCATGGAAATAGAATTCGCAAGCGACGTTTGAAACGCACGCCGTGGCGTGAACCGAATTGGCAGGCACATACCAATAAGACCCCGGCCCCATTTCAGGGTTCGTCGTTT
>Ga0316207_10004305_pt1 | contig 12440 bp, 10 predicted proteins | sample 6weekpyrite_MG_FD_204943 | JGI IMG/M metagenome (GOLD analysis project Ga0316207, IMG submission 204943) | Microbial mat bacterial communities from mineral coupon in-situ incubated in ocean water Damariscotta River, Maine, United States -... | ecosystem: Environmental > Aquatic > Marine >... | reverse complement strand
GTAAACGCCATATATTCAATCTAGGGCACGGAATCCTTCCTGATGTTCCAGTTGAAAATGCAAAGCACTTCATACAAGAGTGCCACCGTGTCAGCAAAAAATAATATAATATTCGGACCTGTCAACTCACGCCGTTTTGGCATGAGTTTAGGAATAGACCTCTCACCTTCTGCCAAACAATGCAATTTTGACTGTCTGTACTGTGAACTGGCACCCAGTGCTACAGTTGAGGAGCAGACACTTGTTGTCTCTGTTGATAAAATTATCAACGAACTCAAAAAGCATCTTAATGATAAGATAGATGTTATAACACTAACGGCAAATGGCGAACCGACACTTTATCCTTATCTTAATGAACTCATTCATGAAATAAAAAAAATAAAAAGAGATACACAGACACTTATACTGACTAACAGTGCTACACTTATTAATGAAAAAGTCTTTAACTCTCTTCTAAAACTTGATCAGGTAAAACTATCTCTCGATGCAGTAAGTGAAGATATCTTTAAAAAAATAGACCGTCCTCACTCTTCTATTAAGATAGAGGATGTTGTGCAAAAAGTCATAGATTTTTCTAAAATCTATAAAGGAAAGCTTTTTATAGAGATACTGTTTGTTCATGATGTAAATGACACAAAAGAAGAGATACAAAAACTTAATGATGTTCTGCACAAAATAAAATGTGAAAGAATTGACATCGGAACTATAGACAGACCGCCTGCATATCCTGTAACAGGAGTAAGTTATAAAGAGCTTCACAACATAGCCCTCTCTTTTGATGCAGACCTTCCCATTCATATAGCCTCGCGAGTACATGCAGAACCAAATAATACATACTACACAAAAGAGGAGATTATCAATACTTTAGATAAACGTCCTTTAACCATCGAAGACATAGACCTTCTCTTTGATGACAAAAGTAAAGAAAATCTCAATGAACTGCTTACATGTAATGAGGTCACGATTAAAAAAGTCGGAAACTTAGAGTTTTATATACCGGCAAATAACGAAAAAAGAAAACGTGTTAAAGTATAAAGAGCATTAAATGCAGCATTATCAGATTTGGATCGAAGCATTTTCGGGATTAGGACTTTTTCTTTTTGGGATGCTCTACCTTGAAGAGCAAATAAAGTTCTCTGCTGGACATGCCTTTAAGCGAATTGTGCAAAATGCTACAAAAACACATTTTAAAAGTCTTCTTACAGGTATTTTGGCAACTACTGTCTCTCAAAGTTCGTCAGTAGTAACTCTCATGGCCCTCTCTCTTGTAGGTGCACAACTTATGAGTCTTGAAAGTAGTATAGCCATCATTTTAGGAAGCAATATCGGAACAACAATCACTGCTTGGATCGTAGCTATCATAGGCTTTAATATGAATATAAAACTACTTTCTTATGCGGTAATCGGTATAGGTGGATTAGGACAGGTCTTAAATGCTGAGACTTCAAAATGGAAAAACTATTTTGGTGTTTTAGTTGGTTTTGGATTGATATTCTTAGGTCTTGAAGGCATGAAAGAAAGTTTTGGCGGAATAGCACAAAACTTCGACATGTCAGTATATAAGTTCTCCGCACCATATTGGTATGCACTTATTGGTCTTGCACTAACTGCAATAATTCAATCTAGTTCCGCATCTATCGCAATAGCACAAAGTGCTCTTTATACGCATGTCATCGGCTTTGAAGCGGCAGCAGCTTTTGTGATCGGTGCGAATATAGGAACGACCATTACCGCTTTACTTGGAGCGATTGGAGGAATTCCAAATAAAAAAAGAGTAGCACTCGCCCATTTGCTCTTTAATGTTTCGACCGGTATTGTAAGTTTGCTCTTTTTATATCAGTTGATAGCACTTGTTGACATACTTTTTTCTCATTTGGACGGAGTTATTAAAATAGCAATCTTTCATACACTCTTTAATGTTCTCGGTGTTTTACTTTGGTACCCTTTCATATCATTTCTCACTACCTTTACACAAAAATATTTTCATAAAAAGCAGGATAAGCTCACAAAGTTCATCTGCAACGTATCGACCGAGGTACCTGAAATTGCTATAGAAGCACTTAAAAAAGAGATCAATGATCTTTCTAAAAAGGTTGAAGAGTTTGCTCTTCTTGCAATCAATGTATCACCATCAAAAATACTCAATGAGCATATGTCCATCGATAAGATACTCGATAAATATTCCAATAACATTAATGCAGAGTATGAGACCATATACGAGAATATTCGCTTGTTAGAAGGTGAAATCTATCGCTACATATCTGAACTCTCAGCTTTGAACAGTGATGAAGGGTACAATAAAATGTTAACAAACCTGACGCAACGACTCAACAATTTCGCTACTGCCGCTAAAGTGATAAAAGATATGCTCTATGATTTAGAATATTTTTACAATGCTGACACAAAGGAGGAACAGGAGTTCTATAAAAATCTGCGCTATCAGATACTTAAAAGTATACAGGCATACAATAAAGCCATGCTTGATAATGAAAACTCTCTCAAAGAAATGGATGAGATCTACAAAAAAATATCTGATTCTTATAAAAAAAGCACTCTTATTATAAAGGACATCGCAAAAAATCATAATATTAAATCTGATGTTACGACTATGGCTATTAACGATATACATTCAGTAAAAAGTTTTACAAAAGCTATATACAATACCTTGAAACTCTCTAAAACTAATATATAAATTTCATTTAAGATAAAAATAGTCTTCAAAAAAACTTCTTTATAAAATCAGCTTAAATCCTCAGTATCAGTAGTTTTTCACATTTTATACTTCCGTTATACACAATATCTTAGACAAGGAAAATAACATCATTAAATTTAATATATAACAGTTTATAATTATAAAACTTTTTTTCTGTAATTTTTAAGTTATATATATATTGATAAATTACTTTTATACTTATAAGGTAAAATTTTATTTCATGATGAAAATATGCGTCAAATAATACTTAGGAGCATAAAATGCCTAAATCAATGTCACCAATTGCGAGAATTGACTTGCCAAACTCAAGATATGGAGAAATCAGCATTGCACATATCGAACAACCATATGGAGACTTCAGCAGTCCTGTTGTCAGCATAGGAATCTCAATGGAAGGAGATGATGACCACGACTGGAAAGTACATCTTCCATATGAAACACTCGATGAGATCATAGTAGCACTTAAAAAAGCACGTGATTTAAGTGAGGGAATGCCTAGAAATGACAAACATTATCTTGACCTTCATGCCGATATTGGCGGTGGAGCTTAGCCGCCGCAGCCCCTTTTTACTCCTATTCCCTCTTTGAGGGAATACATATAATCAATCCACAAAAATACTAAATATTGGTAATTTTTCTCCTAATAATTGATAGATTTAATTTTAAAATTAGATATAAAAAAGTAAAAAAAATGATAAGTAGTTTCTAATAAAAATACTGTATAATACGATTTAAATTTTACTGAAGGGTAAACATGATTCAAAATAATGTAAAAGTAGTAGACCTTGCGATTATCGGTGCAGGTCCTGGTGGCGTTGCTAGTGCTATAGAGGCAAAACTGGCAGGAATTGAAAACGTTGTAGTTATAGAAAAAGCAGAATCACATAATGATATGGTTCGCAAATTCTACAAAAAAGGTAAACGTGTAGATAAAGACTGGATGGGAATCAAGTTTGAATTCAAAGGTAACGTAACATTTGAAGAGTGCCCTAAAGAACAATACTTAGATGATATGGACAAAAAAATAAAAGAAGCCGGTGTTGAAGATAAATTTATTTTCAATCACGAGATCATTAGAACTTCTAAAGAGGAAAATGGACTATTTGACATCGTCATCGGTCACGACAATGTTGAAGAAGGTCATGAAAATCTAATGGCTAAAAATGTTATTCTCTCAGTTGGTAGAATGGGAAAACCTAATAAACCAAAGTATAAATTTCCAAAAGAAATTAAAGATAGACTAAACTTCAACCTTTCAAAAGTACAAAATGGAGAAAGAGTTATGGTCGTCGGTGGTGGAGATACTGCTGGAGAATATGCTTACGGTTTAGTTGACCTAGGGATGGACTGTGAAGTTACACTGAACTACAGAAAAGATAAAATAACTAGAATGAACCCATTAAACACTGAAATGTGTACAAAATACCTTGAAGAAGGAAAACTCCTTAATAAACTTGGTGTTGATGTAGAAAGCGTAGAAGCAACTGAAGATGGAAAAATACAAGTTAACTTTACAGATGGTACAACTGGTGAATATGACAGAGCTGTTTATGCACTTGGTGGTACTACTCCAAAAGATATTCTTGTTAATTCTGGTGTTAAAACTGGTGAATGGGATGTCCCTGTATATAATGAAGAAACTATGGAAACAAATGTTCCAGGTCTCTACACTATCGGCGATGTTGTAACAGATCAAGGAAGTATAGCACTTGCATTCAACCATGCAAACTTTGCAGTTACAGATATAGCTTCAAAAATTAAATAATCTTTTCCAGTATGCTCTTAAGAGCATACTAGCTAAAACTCCATTTGTACTTCTTTAGACTTCTGAATATATAACAAAATGTTGGTAAAACAATACTGATCTACCTCTTCTATACCCGCATCATCATATGTTATCAAATAATCTAGCCCATCTAATTCAGTCTCTTGCACATTTTTTAGGTAAATAACATAGAACAATAGATCAGCTAAATCACTCACCGGTATGATCTCTCTAAAATCTTTGTCAAATTCATTTATATACTCTTCGCATATCTGTTCATTTGACATAAAAAGTATCCAAAGAAGAAGACTGTTTATTCCTTTTGGTGCATTCACTCGTTCTAAGAAACTCTTATACAAATCTTGATTTTGGGATATTTCTTCAAGTTGTTTATTTGACTGCTCTACTAAAAAATCTATTCTTTCTTCACCAAGTTTTTCATTTTTATAACCTTCTAACACTGCCTTTGCAATTTGAAATGTATGCATTATTCCTCTTTTAATTAAATAAATTATTATTACATGATTTTTTAAAATTCTTTATTAATGAAACGTATGCTATTGAACTTTTATATGTTCTTCAATATATATTATTTCAAGTAAAAAAGATTAAACCTTAAAGAACAACTCATTTAAGATTTTATATTAACCATACGGGAATGATACTTTATTTACTCTTTTAAAGATCATACTTCTGTTTAATTCTTCTAATGAGTTACATCCTGATGCGGCTAAAAGCTCCAAAAAGTCTTCGATAATATTTTTATGGTAATTTGCTACTCTTTTGTACTTCTCGGATACTACTAAACCCTTCATAAGTTTAGACTTATTCGTTGCCACACCACTCGGACATTCATTAGTATTACACTTTAGTGCCTGAATACACCCAAGTGCCAGCATCATACCTCGAGCTGAGTTACATACATCTGCACCGATACATAAAGCTTTAAATATATCAAACGCAGTAAATATTTTTGTAGCAGTTATGATCTTAATCTCATTTTTCAGCTCAAAAGAGTTTAGCGTATCTACTACAAAGATCAATGCTTCTTCCCATGGCATTCCAACATAGTTTGAAAAATCTATAGGAGCTGCACCAGTACCTCCCTCAGCACCGTCAACAGTTATAAAATCTGGTTTTATACCAGTTTCTACCATCATTTTACATATATCTATAAATTCTTGCTTACTGCCTATTGCAAGTTTAAACCCAATAGGTTTTCCTTTTGAAAGAATCCTGAGCTGATTGACAAACTCTAAAAGTTCTTTTGCATTATTAAAAGCTGAATGTCCCGGAGGAGACAGAACATCCGTATGTGCTTGTACTCCTCTTATTTTTGCTATCTCTTCATTATTCTTTACTGCTGGAAGTACACCACCATGCCCAGGTTTCGCACCTTGAGAAATTTTTATTTCAATCATTTTAACTTGTTCCATGTTCGCTTTTTCTGCAAATTTTTCGGCATTAAACTTTCCATCGAGCGTTCTGCATCCAAAATAACCTGTACCAATTTCCCATACCAAGTCTCCACCATGTAAATGATATTGAGAAATACTACCCTCGCCTGTATCATGAAAAAAATTCCCTTCTTTTGCACCTAAGTTTAATGCCGTTATGGCATTTTTACTCAAAGCACCAAAACTCATTGCTGAGATATTAAAGATACTTGCGCTATACGGCTGTTGACAATCTTTTCCACCAATCGTCACCCTTGGGGCCATTTTCAGTTTTTTTGCAGGATATATACTATGTTGCATCCATTTATAATTCTCATCATTTATATCAAGTTCAGTACCAAAAGGATGTGTCTGTGTTTGTTCTTTTGCACGCTCATAAATATAACTGCGATGATTTCTATCAATAGGCTTTCCGTCTGTATCTGATTCTACAAAGTACTGATGGATCTCAGGACCAATTGACTCAAGAAGAAAACGAAAGTGACCTAAAATAGGAAAGTTTCTCAGTATTGCATGTTTTTTTTGAAATAAATCATGTAATGCAATAGAAATCAAAACAAAACTAAGAATTAAGAATGTTGATAAAGTCCATAATTCTAATCCCACTACAATTGCAAACACTAATAATAAGATTACAATAAATAAAAATATTTTTTTCATTAAAACAACTCTCTCAAGTATTTTAAATCACTTTTCGTAGTATCAACTATCTCTGCGATGTTTCCATTTATCATTAGTTTTGACATTGACTCTACATAGCCTTTTATTTGATCAAAATTTATCGCTGGCGGGATAGCCAGTGCATTCGAATCTGTAAATATATTAATGATAGCAGGACCTTCATGTCTAAAGCCATTAGTAAGTGCTTCTTCTGCTTGACTTGTCTCTTTTGCTTCGAATTCTGCGATATTCATTGATTCCGCAAGTTTTATAAAATCAGGATTTATCATATCTGTTTGCCAATCTACATATCCTTGAACCCGCATCTCAAGTTTCACCATACCTAAAGAACGATTATTGAAAATAATAATTTTTACAGGAATTTGATACTGACTAATTGTCATTAAATCTCCTAGCAGCATAGAAATACCGCCATCTCCGCAAAAAGCTATCGTTTGTCTTTGAGGATGGGCCAATGCCGCTCCAATCGCCATAGGCATAGCATTTGCCATTGACCCGTGATTAAAAGAACCTGTAAGATAGCGATTTTTTCCTGCTTTAAGGTATCGTGCAGCCCATACAGCGCTCATTCCGGTATCGACAGTAAATATTGCATCATCATCTGCTAGTTTATCGACGAGATACGCCACATATTCCGGATGAATATTTTTTTCCTCAACCTTACCCTTTAAATAACTTTTATACGTTGTTTCTATCTTAGTATGCAATGCTCGCATTGTATCAAGATAGTCTGTAGAAGTTTTTTCTTTTATCAAAGGCATCAGCTCTTCTAATGTGGACTTGATGTCACCACAATAGCCATTATCAACTTTTGCTCTACGTCCAATTTTTTCAGGTTTTGTGTCAATTTGGATTATCTTACATTTTTGCGGAAGAAATTCACTATAAGGGAAGTCTGTTCCAAGCATCACAAGTACATCTGCTTGATGCATAGCTTCAAAACCTGATTTATTTCCTAAAAGGCCATTTAAACCTACAGCAAATTCATTGTCCTCTCTCTCAAAAAAGATTTTTCCTCGAAAACTGTACGCTAAAGGAGATTTAAGAATTGTAGCAAACTTTATAACTTCCTTTACTGCATTTTTACATCCATGTCCACAAAAAAGCATAACTTTTTCGTGAGTATTGATAATATGTGCCAACTCTTGGAGATCTTTTTCATTTGGGATTATTTTTGCTTGTGTATAAAAATTTTTAGAAGACGAATCTACAGACTCTATTTTCGCTGCTGCAACATCGCCTGGAAGACCAAGGACTGCAACACCTTTTTTGCTAATTGCATGTTGTAAAGCCGTTTGTATTCCATTCATAGCCTGCTTTGGAGTATTTGCTTGAAATACATATTGTGAACAATCCCTAAACAAAGATTCTACTTTTGTTTCTTGAAAGTTGTCGAGTCCTAATTTTTCTGTATAAACAGTTGAAGCAATAGCTATTACAGGATTTTCAGCTCTGTTGGCATCATAAAGCCCATTTACTAAATGAACATGACCCGGACCGCTACTCCCCATACAACAACCTATACCATCGAGTTCAGCTTCCATCGAAGCTGCATAAGCCCCTGCTTCTTCATGTCGTACATGTATCCATTGAAGTCTACCATCTCTGCGTATAGCATCATTAACAGGGTTTAAGCTATCTCCTGTCACTCCATAAACCCTCTTTACACCTGCCCTTACAAGCATTTCTACAATATAGTCTGATATATTTTTTGACATCATCAACCTTTATTTCATTGGTTTAACATAATAATTATGCAGTAATTTTATACTCTTAAATGATTAACTTTGGATAAACAACTCATGATGTTAACATTTAATCTATTTTAAATTGCCTTATTTTCAAATTCCAAAAGTTGTATATCATAGTCAGCTCTTAAAGATTTGTAAACATCAAAAGTGATAGCTCCACTATGGTACATATCTATCAAAGATTGAATTTGACCCATTACAATTTCTCTTTTCATCTTGAGCGTTTCTTCTGCAATAATAATACTTTTATCAGTTTTAAGTTGTTCTAATTGTGTATCTAAAACATTTATTTCTGCTTGTATCTCCTGCTTAAGACTTAAAGCTATGGTTTTATTGATTCTATGTCCATTTTGAAGTTTATCCAGTTTATCAAGAGAACTTTGTAAAAGCTCAATTTTTGTAGCGAATTGCTCATACTCTTTTATTTCATTCACAGGAGATACAAGTTTAAGTTTTTTTAATATAAACGGCATACTTAGCCCCTGAATAAAAATAGACAATAGTACCACTCCAAAAACAAGTGCAATCAATAACTCCCTAAACTCTAAATGCTGAGGAATGCTCAAAGCAAGTACCATACTTAAAGCACCTCTTAACCCTCCCCAACTCATAATAACTGCCCATGTAAATGGAAATTTGTACTTTGTCGCTAAAAATACACTCCATGTTGCATTAACGACTAAAAAGCGAGCAAATAAAACAGCAAGATAGGCAAGTACAATAACCGGCCATAATTTCCAGAGCAACGAAAGATTAATTTCAAACCCTATCAATAAAAAAACTAAAGAGTTAAATGCAAATACTATATAGTTCCAAAAATTTTCCACGCTTAAACGAATAGCTGGAAAAGGAGTTTTGGACAGACTTTTCTCACCAAAAACAAGACCTGCAGCAACTGTGCTCATGACCCCAGAAAACCCCATAGAATCAGCAACTAAAAAAGAACCATAAGCCACTACGGTTGTAATAGTAATAACTACCATTGAATCATCTATATATCTTAAAACATGATCGGCTAACAATCCAATAACAAAGCCTATTAAAAGTCCAAACCCTGCTATTTTAAAAAATTCAACAACACTACTTTGGATTGAGCGCTCATTCCCTCCAAGAAAAGACAAAGCAATTATAAAAACAACAATTGCAGTTCCGTCATTAAGTAAACTTTCACTATCAACTAAAAAACTAAGTCGCTTTGGCACACCCAATTTTTCAAAAAGTGACACAACGGCTATTGGATCTGTAGCGGCTACTGCCGCACCAAACAAAATAGCTATTGACCATTTAATTTGCATAGTGTCCTCTACATGTAACATGAGTATGCTCTGTATCAAAATAAATGCTGTTATAAAAGTTGAAAGAATTACACCTGGAATTACCAGCGTACTTACAGGAAAAAAATCTTTTTTAAAGTCATCAATTTTCATATGAATTGCCGTACCAAATATAAGAGGTGGTAAAAAGATACTATATAATAATTCTTGTGTAAGATAAGGCGGATGAATAATATTAATACTTCCTAGAACCAAACCTACTGCTATTAAGGCTATTGTATAAGGAAGATTTATATAACGGATTGCAATAGAAACAAAAGAAGCAATGACAAAAAGAATGAGTATAGAATTTTCATATGACATGTTATTTCCTTTTAATATTAAAAAGATATTGCTAATATAATCCAAAATAAACTTTCTACGATTATATCACTTAAGTTATAAATATTATTGCATCTTAATGTCATTATTAAAATTATGTACTTAGCATGCCCGTACTTAACAATTTATATATAATGTTTAGTATAAAAGCATACACATGCTATAATAATACTAAGTTAGAAGAGAGTTTACCATACTAAAAACGACCTATCCAATAATAGATAAGGAAAAACCATGCTTGATATGGCACTCTATTTACACATATTTATAACTCTTTTTTCAATTTTGAATCCACTTGGAGTTATCCCTATATTTTTAGCGGTCACTGCTGATGAAAATGCTCTTGAAAAAAAGATTACCATAAAGAGAACGACTACAGCAGTTATCATAATCCTTATCCTTAGTGCATATCTAGGCGATTATCTTCTTAAGTTTTTTGGTATTAACATTGATTCATTCAGAATTGCAGGTGGTATCTTACTACTGTTGATGGCTGTACATATGCTACAGGCAAAAATCCCATCTACTAAAACAAATGATACAGAAACAAACGAAGCAATAGAAAAAGAAGATGTCTCCATTGTTCCTTTAGCCATTCCTTTAACAGCGGGTCCAGGTACAATCAGTACCGTTATTTTATTTTCCTCAAATATGCACACATTTTTTGATAAAACAGTATTAAGTATTATTATTGTTTTAGCTGCTGTTACGATATGGCCTATACTTACCCTATCAAGAACAATTGGGGAACGTCTGGGTGCTACTGGTCTCAATGTAGCTACAAGGATCATGGGTCTTATCCTTGCAGCGATTGCTGTACAATTTATCATTGAAGGTATTCATGCATTTATTAAAACAAATGCATGAATTTTTATGTATCTTGTTTAAAATGACTGTGTAATAGCCAACCAACGATTATCCCAATGAGCAATAAAATAAGCATGAATATAGAGCGTGACATCTGGGCTGACCAAAACAAAAACTTGATCTCGACAATTGCAAGATTTTGTATAATAAATATAATGACAAAAACAATCAGTGCATACACTGAGTAGAGTTTAAAGTTTTTCATACATAGTCCTTAATCTAAGTTGTTTAACAACTACATTTTAGCATGTTTGATAAAAAAAAAGATAGTCTCTAAATAATTTAATCTATCCAACCCCCACCTAATGTTTTATAAAGAGTCGCTTCATCACTCAGAAGCTGTAATTGAGTTGATATATATCTGAGTTTAGCATTTAAAAGTGCATTTTTAGCACTTAAAACATCTAGGTAGCTTGTACTGCCTCGTTCAAATTTTTTCTTTGAAATAAGATATGCATTATGATAAGCATTCATTTCTTCAAAAACAGACAAATGTTTTAATTTAGCAATATGAATTGATTCTAATGATTCATACACTTCTTTATAAGCATTCTTTACTGTCTTTTCATAAGAAATAATTGCTGCTTTTTGATCAGCCTCACTGACTTTAACAGTAGAAGATATCCTACCAAAATCAAGCAAAGGAAAATTGATAACAGGACCAAATCCCCAAGTTTCAGAACCACTACTTATAAGGTTATTGAACTTTTGACTTTGGTATCCTAAATTTCCTGTTAAAGAAATCGTTGGAAAATATGCTGCTCTAGCCACACCAATAAGTGCTGTTTTTGACCGTAATACCTCCTCAGCAGCTTTTATATCCGGACGTCTTTGCAAAAGTGAAGCAGGAAGCCCTGAAGGTATGGCTATTGACTCAGGAAGATTTTTTGAAGTCTCAAGTATCTTCTCAAATATCTCTTTGGGTGTACGTCCCAATAGAAGATTCAACGCACTTTCTGCTTTTACCTTGTTTAATTTTATAGTTTGTATCTGTGTTTTAACAGAAGCTACTTGTGCTTTTACCTGTGCAACAACAAGTTCATCAATGACACCATGCTTTAATTGTACCTTACGATATTCATAACTTTCTTGATAACTTTTTAAACTGTCGTGTGCAACTTTTAACTGTTCATTGATAGCCACAAGATTAAAATAAGATGTCGCAACATCTGTAATTAGTGAAATCCTAAATACTTCCTTATTTGCATCTGTTGCTAAAAGTGATGCCAAATTTGATTTTTTTTGATTCAATACTTTAGCCCAAAAATCTAGCTCATATGCTACAGAAGCTGAAATTCCAAAATTATTATATGTCCCGCCAAAGAATCCAGGAAAAGAATGAATGCTTTTTTTTTGACGTGAAGCATCAGCACCAAGGTTTATTTGAGGGTACATATCTGCTTTGCTCAATCCATACAGTAGGCGTGCTTTTTCTACATTGACCACAGCAAGCTTAAAATCATCATTATTTTTTAATGCTTCATGTATGTACCTATTTAAGTTTTCATCATGAAACTGTTCCCACCATACTCTATTTACCAAAATATCTTT